>JABLTN010022684.1_pt1 | contig 67791 bp, 64 predicted proteins | sample 7160141 | NCBI WGS metagenome assembly JABLTN01 (sample SAMN14651226, study PRJNA627086) | human gut metagenome | isolation source: feces | host: Homo sapiens | reverse complement strand
ATAATTGGTTTTATCATTTCAATTCCAACCTTTCTTCTATCTATAATATACAATAACATATCTATATTATCATATTATTTTCTTATACATTTTAATAAAAAAAACTCTAATTTAGCAAACTAAATTAGAGCTCTTATTAATTATCTTATTGTGATTTTTTTGATATTAAGTAATATGGAATTGCTACAAATAGTATTCCTCCAACCATATTACCTAAAGTAACCATTCCTATATTATAAATATATCCAGATATGCTTACTGCTGCTGTTCCTGGAGCTAAAAGTGCTATAGTAAGTAATGTCATATTAGCAACACTATGTTCAAAACCACATGTTATAAAGATAAATAGGCACCAGAATATCATTACTAATTTTGATATATCATCTTTACATCTAAAAGTACACCATACTGCTAAACAAACTAGTATATTACAAAATACCCCTCTAAAGAATAATTCACTAGCTGGCAAACTCATCTTGGTAGCTGCCGTATTTGCAATAAATTCTCCAACTGATCCTTTAGCAAGCCCTGTTAAATAGAACATATATCCTGCAAGTATTGATCCTGCTAAATTACCAATAAAAGCTGCTACCCACACTTTTATAGTATCTATCCATGATACAGCTTTATTTAATGATCCAACTGTCATGATAAAATTATTACCAGTAAATAATTCAGAGCCAGCAAAAACAACTAAGCTTAAAGCTCCTCCAAAAGAAATACCCATTATGATCTTAGTGGCTGCTGATCCTGCTGCTGTAAGTAATCCTCCAATTGTAAAAATAAGCATTATGGCCATACCTACATAGATTCCTGCTAACATAGATGAAATAAAATATCCTAGCTTATTATTTTTTAATAATTGATTTTTTGCACTAGCTGCACCTGCAACTTTGTTAAACTCTTCCTTAAACATTAAATTTCCTCCATCATCATTTGTTATTTTTATAACTATCTCTTGTTAATATAATAACTTACATTACCACTTATTACCGTGATTTTTATCACACTTTTAGTATTTTTTTAGCACTTATTCTGTTTTTTATCACATTTTCTATTATTTCTTGATATTTTTTTATCAATACTTTGTCTTTAAATATACATTCTAAAGCTTTACTTTTATCTTAAACATAAAAAACCACCTCCACTTTTCATGTATAGGCAGCTTATTACCATTTCCAATCTATTTTAATAGCTTCATAATTAATTTATTTTCTTTCACTTTTTAATTCCTCCCTATAAAAATCTTCTATCTATATTTCATTATAAAGCCAAAAATAATAAGCACCCATATTACACATCTTTAAATATCTAACCATGTGTATATGAATGCTTTATTCATTACTATGCTCCTAATAAGCCACCTACAATTATCCCAAAATAAGTTCCTATTACATACCCTAAAGTTCCAATAAGCATAATTGGTCCAATAAGTTTTGTCCATCCTTTAGAAATAGCCATAGCTACTGCTGTTGTTGGACCTCCTATATTAGCATTAGATGCTAATACTATATCTTCTAAGTTGAATTTTAAAAGCTTACCAAACACAAAACAGAAAATCATATTTGTTAAAGCAATTATTAATGTAAAAACAAATAATAAAGGTGCATTTGTTATAATCATTGGTATAGATGCTGGAACACCTATTACAAAGAAGAATAAATAAATTAAATATGTACCTATTTCATTGTATCCTGAAATACCTTCAATTTGTTTTTCAAAAGCCATAGAAACAATTATTGATATAGTAGTTATCCAAATATACTGACTTCCTAAAAAAGTATTACATATATTAAGCATTATATTTCCTGTTGGAATAAGGTTACCTAACGCTTCTGCAATTAATCTTGAAATAGTAACTACAATTGAAGCATAAGCAAAATTAATTGCAATATCTTTTAAAGAAATTTCTTTTTTACTCCAATAAGCTGCAGCTGCAATTTCAGCACTAGCACCATCAGTAGAGCTCTCTACTTCATCTATATGTGGATGTTTAAAATGTTTTCTAAAGAAACCTACAGCTGGTATTGATAATAATAAAAACATGGAAGTTGCTGTTACAAGATTGTCAGCTACTGTTGTTGCTGAAATCATAGTTCCAGAAACACTAAATGCATCTGCTAAAGCTGTAAAGTTAATTCCTCCACCTATGTAAGAACCAGTCATCATGGCTGCAAGACCATTTAACTCACTAATATTGTTTTTCAATAAGAAATAGCCAATAAATGCTCCTATGCAAGATCCTACTGCTCCAATTAAAAAGATAATTAAAAGTCTTCCTGTTTCTTTCCAAATCTTTTTTATATTACATTGTAAAAGTAATAATGGAATGGCAAGAGGTACTGCAAATCCCCATACTACATCATCATAAAGCGGGCTATTTGTTGGTATTATATTTAAATTAGTAAATGATATAGCTAATATAAGAGCTAATATAGCACCAGAAATTTTAGCTGCCCACGCATATTTCTGCTCAAGCCATATAGCTATTGCCACAGAAACACACATAATTGATAATAGTGCCCAGGTATTATCAGCACTAATTAATGTATTCATCATATTCCTCCTCTATTTGTTATTGTGATATTTTCCCTATCTATTTTATACTGTAATGACTCTTATGTAAATTTAAAGTATATAAAAAGCTAGCACTAAAATGTACTAACTTTTATTTTAATTAATCTGTCATATACTGATTTACTAATTCATAACATTTTTCCTTAGTTGCTTCATACAAAACTATATATCCTGCAACAGGCTCAAAAGTTCCTCCTTTGAACTTTGCTTCTTCTTCCCTAGCTTTTCCCTCTTTCTCCTCTATCCATTTAAGCTGTTTAATTTCTAAATCATTCATTATCTCTGGAGATAACTCCTCTTTTAGCAAAGCATAAATATCATTGAGTTCTTTATCATACATTTCATAAGCTTTTCCATAATAACTCTTCATAGCATTTGTAATACCTTCATCGGCATTCTTCTTTTCTGGTAATTCATCAAGCTTTTTTTGTATGTTATCTAATCTCTCTATATACTCGTTTCTCCTTCCTTCTACTTTACTTACTACATCCGGTATATCTGTTGTTTTAATATCTTCATTTGCTTTAGTATCATCTACTATTTGTTGTGGTTTACTACTATCAGAATCACTAATCATACTGTTACTTGTATCATTTACTGTTTGCTTTGAACTTTGATTATTACAACCAAACAGAGTACCACCAATTATGGTTATTATACTTATTGTACATACTAATTTTATCTTATTCATAAATACCTCCATACCACTTTATCACATGTAAAACAAACAAACTATTCTATGCACAGATCCTCACAAATAATACATTCAGTTTACTATTAACAACCATTTGTACAATTATTTTAAAATTTTGTAGTTAATGTACCTTGATGAAACATCATTAAATTTTAGATAGTCCTTTATCGCAATTCCACACAAAATAGCATATTTTTTAATACATCAGTAACTGTAGCTTCCTATGTTGTTGCATAAATTATATGTCATGATACTGACGATAAAAATCCAACTGTAATTGTTCCTGATAAAATTAAATATAATATTATCTTTCTAATTCCTATAATTCCTTTATTATTTTTTAAAATTTTTCTTACAAAATAAAACATTTAATAGAAAATAAGTATCAATAATCATTATACTTAAATTTTTCAATGTTCTAGTTTCACTTAAATCAAATCCATAAAAGCCTATGCTCATAATAAGAACTCCATAAATAACAAGTAAAAATAAAACAAGCAAAATAAAATAATCTTTATCAGTTTTTAATTTTGTAATATTAAAAAAAAAATTTTACTATCTTCATCTTTATTTTTCATTAAACAAAACCCCTTTTTTATATATAATTTTACCATATATTCTAATAATTTCAGTAACAGTTTACAAAATTATTATATATTTAAATAAATTCGCATCATTTAAATGTAATAACTAAAAATTACAATGATTGAAGTTGCTTTTTATAAATTTTATATTATTTTTTGCAGGAACTATAGTAATTCTATGTGATAACTTACTTCAAAAAAAGTAAAGCACTTACTTTATTAGTTTTTAATGAATTATATTTTAACTTAGTAGTATTTTCACCTTCTACCATTATAATCTCAACCTCAATACCTTTTATTTCTGACTCATTCTTTTCACTATAAACAAAAAGAAACTCCCCTAAAGGAGTTTCTTCATTAACTATTAACTTCTATCTCTTATTTATTAACTATAAAGTTATATTTCTCATGCTACTTATCACTTCATATTAATGCACTAAAATTCAACCAATCAAATTAATTTTCCATTTTTAATTTTTAATTTTCCTAAGCATTCATCATTCATCACTCATAATTCATAATTTGCTCTATCTCTAACTTAACCACTAAACTACTTTAGTTGTCCCTTAAATTCACCTTTATGACAACATTATAAGTAAAAAAATTTAATCAAGATTGTACACAACTCTGAATTTAGTTTTACTCTCTATAATTATACTATTAACCTTATATAACCACTCTTGGCGAGTTAATTCTTTACCTTCAGCTTTATTTAACTCTAACTTCAATTTGGCTATCTTATTAACTATATCTCTTTTATGTTTTTCTTTGTCTATATTAATAGATTTGCATCTATTTATATCAGCTTCAATAACTTTAATTTTACTTTCTAGTTCATTTATTTTCTTTTCTACAATATGTTGCATAGTTTCTGAAGAAGATAGAAAGGTATCAATTAACCTTTCCATTTTACTTTTTAATTTCTTCAGTTCAGCTTCTTTATTTTTTATATCTATAACATCACTATTATTAACTTTGACCATATCCTCTTGCAATTGAATAATTTTTATTTGTATTTGCAACTGTACATTCTTATAATAGTTTTTTCTTTGTTCTTCTATAAAGCTATCTAACATTCCAACTGTTATGTTTTCTGAATTACAATAAGACTTAGTATACTTCTTTTTATTGCCACATATTAAATAATGCTGTGCTAGTGGTCTTGATGCTACTGTTGTAGTTACTGCTCTATTGTATGAAGCACCACAGCGACATTTAATTTTCCCCCTAGTATCATATATCCTAGCATTCTGCCCTTTATTCCCTGCAATACATCTCTGATGTAATGCATATTGGACACTATCCCATAACTCTTCTGATACTAATGGCTCAATTCTATCATTTTTTTTAATTACCCAATCCTTTTTAGGCACATACTTAACTTTACTTTCCGTAAATAAATTTTCACTAGTATACTTATTTCTTACGTTGTAACCTTTATACTTAGGATTGGTAATTAGTGTCTTAATAGTGCTATCAGTCCACAAATTACCCTTTTTAGTTCTATATCCTTTTTCATTAACAATCTTTGCTGTTAATTTCAATCCATTAGTTAAAGCTGTCTGAAATATAAATTCAACAACTTTCTTTTCCTCTTCATCAGCTATTAAAGAATTAGTTTCTCGATTGAATGTCCAACCAAATATAGAATTATTTCTTATCTTATTTTGGATTATAGTAGTTTGGTTTCCTCTCTTAGTCCTTTTAGAGGTCTCTGCAACTTCATTTTCGGCCATAGTAAATAGCATTTGTAAGTATGGCATATCAGATGTTTCATTGCTACACTTATTAACATCTAAAAACCTTACATACACTTTTTTGTAATCCCACAAAGTCCTTAATATATCTATAATAGCTATATTACGACTAAATCTTGAATAACTTAATACTACTATCTCTTTAAACAATGGCTCTCTAATCACATCTGCTTCAAATGTAATTCTTCCATCTTTAAGTTTTCTCATATTCAATCCTGCATCATATAATAACTGCTTAAATCCCTTTCTGTTAAAGCTTGTACCAGTTCCTGTATCTGAATACATTGTAATATTACTCTCACTATACTTACTTTCTAACATTGCTCTTTGATGCTCTAGGGAATTTTGCTGATCTGATTTATCTGTGCTTACACGTATATAACACGCTATATTATTCATTATGCTACCTCACTTAATTCTATAATTCTTAATATCTCATTTAAAACCTCAAGTTGGTATGCATCTTGAATATACTCTTTTAACTTTTTTACAATTAATACAACTTTATTATAGCTTGTTTCTTTAATAATTAAAACACCTTCATTGTATATTTCAATATTATTATCTATTTCTTCAATTAAAATATTAAACATTTTATATTCCTCTATTCCTTTCACATTTATTTAATTACCTTTATATCCGTTTTTTTGAAGTCATCATAACTTATGAAAGCTTCATGCTCATCTATTCTTCTTTCCCTTTTCTCTAGTTTCCATTTTGAATTAATATTTAATAACACTTGCCCTCTTTGTTGAAGAATTCGTATTATCTTGTGCTCGTGATATCTTAAATCCTTCTCAGTCATTCCTTCAAACTGCTCCCTTAAATCTAACAACCATAAAATTATTTCTTTGCCTTCATATTCATACCTATTCTTATTGCATATATCAATTAATCTTTGACCTTTTCGAGTTCTATATTCGCTCATTCTAGTTGTTAAGTCAGTCGTACTACCAACTCTAGCGGGAATTCCATCAATAGTAAATATATAAATATACCTTTCAGGATCTCTATTTTTCCTTAAGTTACTTCTATACTTATTTCTACATTTCTTGCATGTTTTTCTATTACCTTCATATTCTGATAATGTTTTTTCGTAGCCACATTCATCACATTTTTTTAATAATGTTTCTTCTTTCATATCTTTTTTCTCCTTTGATTTTCATTAAGAATCTTCATTACACTTTACTATATGCAGTAGTTTGCAAAAACGTAAAAATCTCAGATAATTTTCTTAAAACTTTTGTTTTTAGGATTTTTTTGCAACATTTTTTATAAAACCAATTATATTCATTATTAAGAAATATTTTTACTAAATGTGGACTGTAACCCGTAGAAGAGGTAAATAAAAAAAAGAGGCTTTTTACCTCTTTCAATACTATATGTATTCTATCGTATATGGCTTATGGCCAAATATACGGCTTATTTAGACTAATATACATAAACCTGTATAATCAAATATAAGGCACTATATAATCAATAAAATTCATATTTTATATTTACTCTATAAACACAATTAAGGGGACTATTTCTAGTCCCCTTATATATCTTATAATCTATACTATTCAGCTTTAGCTTTACGTTTATTATTCTCTCTTATTAATGTACTCTTAGATATTCCTAATAACTCTGCTACTTCGTTATAACTATGCTTACCACCATTTATAGTTAACATAGTTAATGCATAATCTATTTGCTTCTCAGTATACTTTTTTGGTCTACCTTCTTTAAATCCTTCTTTTTGCTTGGCTATAGCTTTTCCACCTTGTGTACGCTCAATTATCATTGCTCTTTCAAACTCTGCAAATGCTAATAGATTAGTTACTATTAATCTTCCCATTGGTGTATCTTCAATTAGTCCCATGTTTAATATATGTATCTTAATACCTCTATCCATAAGATCATCGATATATTGAAGACCTTCCTTTGCAGTTCTACAGAATCTATCTAGCTTTGTTATTACTAATGTATCTCCTTTTTCTAAGTCATTTAATATCTTGTTGAAGATAACCCTATCTTTTGCTCCACTATAGCTTTCCTCGATAATCTCTGCATTGTTATATCTATCTAATATACTTCTACTTTGTTCTTCTATACTATTTCCATCTAATTGTCCCTTAGTAGAAACTCTTACATAACCTATTATTTTACTCATTTGTTAATCCCACTTTTGACACTTATTTTAGACACCAGTCTATATACCAATTATAGGTTATCTTATAAACAGTGTCAATACTTTTAAGTTTTGACACTGCTTTTTTTAAAATAAACGCTTCCTTTTAGTTATACTTAACGATGCACTCCCCTTCTAACTGATCTGCAAGCTATATTAAACATAAATTCTGTTTCTTTTAATCATAAACTAAATATAATTATCACATTCATCTCTAAGAATACATTCTTTACATCTACACACTTCATCTTTATACGGTTTTATTTCATTATCAACTTCCTTGTAGAACCTTGGATATTTTTCGTAAAACTTATTGATAAAACTCTTCTTATTGATAACTCCTAATTCATTCAAGTTTTTTAATTTAAGGCTCTGTTAGACTAATTTGTTGATTTACGACGTAAATATAAGGTAGTTCAATTTGAACTACCTTATATTTATTATATATTAACATTTTTACTATTGAGATACATTTCTATATTCACTAAAAATGCTACTTGTTTTATCTAATATATATACCTCATCAATAATGGAAGTATTGTCTTTCATTAGTTTAAAACTCATATAATCTGTCATATCTATTGATTTATCATCTGATTTTAACTTATAAGACACTTTATATTCATAATGTATATAAGTATCATTTTTTGTTTCTTTAGTTTTTTCTATTTTAATATCTGTTATATCCTTAACATTATTCTTATTTATAACAGTATAATAAAAATAAGGAACTCTATTAGCCATTAACGTGTTAAATGCATCTTCTGTCAAGTATTCTCCAAAACTTGCTTTTGAATCCTCTTCATATTTCTCCAAACTTGCTTTCGAATCCTCTTCATCTTTATGTTCATCTTCCAAAAATGTAAATTTTTCATATGTTTTTACAGATATTAACTTGTTGATAAAATTATCTATAGTTTCTTCTTGTTTTTTAGAACTACATCCTATTAGCAAAAGTAATGATATACCCATAAGTAAAATAGTTTTAATGAAATTTTTCATTTATATGCCCCTTTTATTGTAATAGATAACTAATTATGGTAAAATTGTTATCTATTTATTATACTTAATTATAACTATTTTTACAATTATTTTCAATCAAATCGGAGATTTATATAAATACAGCCTTTCTTTCTTTATATCCTTTTATTTTAGTATCAACAAAAGGTATTATGCTATGAATAAGCATATTTTTAGTTTTTATAACTTCTTTATCATTGTTAAAACTTTGTAACCACTTGTACCAACTCATATAGTTTTGTAAAAATTTAGTAGATACTCCCTTAAATCTATACATCCAAATTTTAAGATTGCTATGCAATGAATTAACATGATTTATATGATATATATCATTTTTATAATGTCCTCTTGCTATTTTCTTATGGTCTAATTCAAGATTTTTAGCGAATTGTATGTAGGATTTATGACTATCTGTACAAATTATTGAATTAGAGTCTATACGCCCCTCATAAAGCCTTTCAAGTGCATTATAGGTAACTCTTCCTTTACATAAGGGTTCTAATATAATATTTCCATTTCTATCAATGGCAGTTGCTATGCAAACTTGTTCATTACTTATGCCTCTTTTATTAACTTGCTTACCTCTTTTACGAGCAGGTCTTGGCATTTCAAATCCACTTTTTTTATGATTTCCTTTAAAAGACTCGGCAAAAAATGTTTCATCCATTTCCACTATACCATCTACATCCCCAACACCCATAAACGCTCTTATACAATCAAGAACTTTATGTCTCATATAGAATGATGTTTTAACACTTACCCCTACGTTTTCAGCGTTTTTTCTTATAGAAAGTCCTATAACCATTCCTTTAACATACTCAATCCATGTTTGTAAAGACAATTTAGTACAAGATAATGCAGATTTGGTTAAATCATTAAAAGACTTATTACAAGAGCGACACACATAACGTTGCTTATCTTTTAGTTTTCCGTTTTTTACTACAGAGGTAGATTCGCAATGAGGACAACATTGACCCTTGCTAAATCTTGATTCTCTGAATTCTTTGTTAAGATTTCCTTTAGAATAACCAAATGTTAACATTTCACCTATATAATTAAACAATTCTCTTAGTTGATATTCATTAAGTGAAGTTATATCTGACTTTATATTTGAAATAGTTGCCATAAATCTTACCTCCATAGTGTTAGTATTTATATTATAACACTATTTAATAATTATATGCACATATCAACATTATTCTCTAACACAGCATAATTTAAAAATCTCATGAATGATATGAATATCAGTATCACTTGACTTTACTCCAAAAATAATTCCCTTAATAGCTTGAGTAATTCCTTTTAATAATTTAAAATTCTTTCCTTTCTCATTTTTATCTAAAATTAAAAAACGATATTCTTTTTCTACAGACCAATCCGAATGCTTTGATAGATAATAATTTTTAGTTAAATCCTCAAGTAAAATCTCTTTTGCTCTAATTAAAGAACTTTTATCTTTTATTTCATCACTTAAATCATAAATTTCCATTTCATAACCAGCATTAATATAAAAATTAACATCTAGTGCACCTCTGTATTTTATATCTCCGTGTCTACTAATTAAATGATCATTACTAAACTGCTTCTCAAACAACTCGATAAGTTTCTCTTTATCAAAAATAATTGCTACTCCTTTATTTTGATTTGCATAATGAGCCCACATTGATGGTACATCTAAATTCTCATATTTCATATAAAGCATACCATAATTAATTTCATTGTAATCATCATAAATATCATTTTTATCAATTGTCCAATTGTAGAAACAAGCTAAATATAATCTTTCCTTATAATCATAAATTTCTTTAGCAAGCTCTTTTGCTATAAGCATTCTTTGGTATTCATTATCATTCAAATCACAATTTCTTTTATAATCTTCTTCATCCAATACTTTTGTTCCACCTAGTTCTATATCTAAAAATTCATATGAATCATTTACTAAATTGATATTTGAAAGTCTTATTGAATCTGTAATTAATATTTTCATCAAATTATCTATACTTGTAAAATGTACAAGTAATTCCCAATCCTTAAGTTCATTATGTTTAGGCATTATATCATATCCTTTCATTTTCTACTTAATACATCTTCGTAATACATAAATTAAATCCTATTGAACTATATCAATTACTTTCATGCAATAAAGTTAATCCATATACTTTAATTTAGTTACATAATAATCAAATATATCTAATATAAACAATTTATATGTTATTTCTTTAGAATTTGGAAACCATTTATCCTTTTCTAAAATTCTAGTATAATTTACTACTCCAGCAAACTGATAATCTCTATAAATCTCATAAGATGTTAACTTACTTTTTTTGATATATTGATTAAATCCTTCAAATCCAGCTTTATTAAGCAATTGGTTTTCCTCTTCATCTTTTACAAATTCTTTACAATATATCTCATATGCTTTTTTGATTTCATTTTCGTCACTTAAGAATTTATCATAAATTTCATATGCATCCTTTATGTAAAAGTAATGCACTAAAATATCATCAAGATATAAACCAAATGCTTCTACATCAAAATTTGTTATTTCTGTCTCATATTCTATTTTTCTACATTCTATAATTTTCACCAAATCTAAATTAATAGCATTAATGCTTCTTTCATTATTAACCCTATTATTACCACTATAATATAATAAGTTCATCTCAATGCCTCCAAACCTTTTTACTTTATTATACATTACTGTATATATTTTTTAAAGTTTTTATTCCCCATCTATTTGGAATAGTTACTGGATTAACTCCTAATGCTCTAATCTGTTTTAAATACCTATTGAAGCAACTTGAATTATATTGACTTTTTTCCCTAGCCTTCCATATGCTCCTATGAATACTTACATCCTTTAATACCGTTATAATCTTGTTTTTAGTTGCTAATGTATATTTGCTTTCCTTTACTATCCTAATCGCTTCAGATAGTGTGTAATAGTCTCCTTGTCCTATTACCTTGTCATAATAGTATTGCAACTGATTTCTGCTTATATTCGCCCTTAAATAGTTTCCTAGATGCTTACTATCAAAATCATACTTAGTCTTAATAGTATTTGTCTTAGATGTCTTACATTGAATTTCTAATCTTAATAAATTCTTTGCTCCATCCTTATTAAATCCGTTCCAAAGCCTTTCATTTTCCTTATCATAGAAGTTAATCGTAACACTATCATTTGAAAGGTATAGACTCCCATCTAATTGCTTAGTATCTTTAAATCCCTTGGGCTTATCACCTCTCTGAAATAGCCTTATATACTCTTTTACATATGGCGTATTTATGTTAATTGCATAATCAATTCTATTTGCTCCCCAATACTCTAATCTTGGTAAGCTATGATGTATTTTTATAATCTCACTATAAAACCTATCATTTAATTCTTCTACTTGATCCTCTTTTAATAACTCTAGCTTACTTACTTCTAATAGCTTAAGTGGATTCATTATTATCGTAATTTGCATAAAGTTATATTTGTACTTACTATCTATTTTCTTATTAGTTAATATAATATGTGTAAATCCTTTATCCTTTAATGCCTCAGTTACGTAAATACCCTTAATTTTTCTTGGTTTTACTCCAGTTATTTCTTCTAATTCTTTGTATATCTCATTAAATACTTTAGGACTTAGTATTCTATGACTTATCATAAACGTATGAACCATTTTCTCACCTCATATTACTATATGCGGTGGTTTGCAAAAACGTAAAAATCATCTTTGCTTTGTTAAGATTTTAAATCTCTATGAGTGGCTTTATTAGTGGCTTTAATGGATATTTAAATTAATTTTTTTGTTTTTTTCTTATTCTTTATTTAAATATAAATTAAACTATACTCTATACAACGTAAAATAAGACTTAACCAATTGATATATATTTGTTTAAGCCTTACTAATAATATTTTTATATTCTCTTTTTCTTATTCAAATTTCATGAATATAATAAAACAGCTTAAACATAGTATTTAAGCTGTTTTGTATTAATTGTAATTTTGTTGTCATTAAGTTATTTTTAATGTCCACTCTTCACAGTTCCAAATATCAGTAACTACGTCTCTGTAGAATTCAGGTTCGTGGCATACTAAAAGTATTGTTCCTTTATATTCTTTTAAAGCTCTCTTTAACTCATCTTTAGCTTCAACATCTAAGTGGTTAGTAGGCTCGTCTAGGATTAAGATATTTGTTTCTTCATTAATAAGCTTACATAACCTTACCTTAGCTTGTTCTCCCCCACTTAATACACAAACTTTACTTTCAATATGTTTAGTTGTTAAACCACATTTTGCTAGAGCTGATCTTATTTCATATTGAGTCTTAGAAGGGAATTGTTCCCAAACTTCTTCAATACAAGTATTGTAGTTTGCTTCTTTTATTTCTTGTTCAAAGTAACCTATTTGTTGATAATCTCCTAAATGAACTTCTCCACTAAGTGCAGGTATTTTACCCATTAAGCTCTTTAAAAGAGTTGTCTTTCCTAGACCATTAGCTCCAACAAGAGCAATCTTTTGACCTCTTTCCATTGATATATTTAATGGTTTTGTTAATGGTTCATTATATCCTATAACAAGATCCTTAGTTTCAAAGATAACCTTACCTGAAGTTCTTCCTTGCTTAAAGTTAAACTCTGGCTTTGGTTTTTCAGCTGCAAGTTCAATCATTTCCATCTTATCAAGCTTCTTTTGTCTAGCCTTAGCCATACCACTTGTAGCAACTCTTGCTTTATTTCTTGCAACGAAATCTTTAAGTTGTGCTACTTCAGCTTGTTGTCTTTCATAAGCAGCTTGTAATTGTGCCTTATTTGCTTCATATATTCTTTGGAATTCATAGTAATCACCAACATATCTTGTAAGCTGTCTATTTTCCACATGATATATTAAATTAATTACTGAATTTAAGAATGGAATATCATGGGATATTAATATAAAAGCATTTTCATAATTTTGTAAGAATCTCTTTAACCACTCTATATGTTCTTCATCAAGATAGTTAGTAGGCTCATCAAGTAATAATATATCTGGTGTTTCTAGTAATAATTTTGCCAGTAGTACCTTAGTTCTTTGTCCTCCACTAAGCTCAGTAACATCTCTATCTAAACCTACATCTAAAAGTCCAAGACCTTTTGCTACTTCTTCTGCTTTAGCATCTATTACATAAAACCCATTGTTATCTAACATATCTTGAATAACTGCTGTTCTTTCAAGGGCCTTATTCATTTCATCATCTGTCATTTCTCCCATTCTTCCATAAAGCTCATTCATTTCAGCTTCCATATCAAATAGGTACTTAAATGCACTTCTTAATACTTCTCTTATAGTTAATCCTTTTTCAAGTTCAGCATGTTGATCCATGTAACCAACTCTCACTCTGTTGCTCCAGATAACTTTCCCTTCATCAGGCATAAGCTTTCCTGTAATTATATTCATAAAAGTAGATTTACCTTCACCGTTAGCACCTATTAAACCTACGTGCTCACCTTTAAGTAATCTAAATGATACATCTTCAAATATAGCTCTATCACCAAAACCGTGACTGATATTCTTTACTGTTAGTACACTCATCTTGTTCCTCCTAAGCGTAAAAATAGAGTGCGAAACCTAAACTAAGAATCACACTCTCTCTATTATACATTATATTAAACTAAAATAAATAGAAATTTCTTTCTAATTTTAGTAATCATATTCCTTGCTATAATCGCAAATGATGATTTTTAATTTATCATCATTTAAAGTCTTCCTATATGAACATAAGAATTCATTTAATTCAATATCAACTAGGTCAACCTTGCCTTCGCTCCTTATGATTACATTGTGATCATCCAACAAAATTACTACATTATTTTTATCATTTTTTATATAGTATTCAGTAATTGGCTTTACCTTAATTCTGTCTTTATATTTTTCTTGAAAACTCATTGTCTTCCTAGCTTGTTCATAATCTACAGGATTATTAGTTAATTTATCTAAGCCTAGTGCCTTAATTTGCTCTTCAAAACCCTTAGTGTCTAATCCATATCTCTCCATAAGTTTAGTTTGAATCTTTAAGAACTTATCTTGAGAAATATTGTTATTTTCCATATACGCTGTCATTTCTTTTGTGAATTCAGCCATAGTCAATTTACCTTCAGCCATTTTATAGTATAAGCTATATATATAAGACTCGAAATTATCTATGTCTTTTTCATTTACCTTGTTCTTAAGTTCATTAAAATCAATTATCTTATCCATTCAGCTTACCCTCCTAAGCACCATTTATTATTTATTATATACCAAAATTATTCATTATACTACTAATTTTAACTTTTAACTTCAAGCCATACTTTTTCGTATTTTAATAACTCTTCTGTATTTAAATACTTATAGCTTTCACACTTGTCCATAACTTCTTCAGGCATATATGCCCCTGGATTATTTCTCACATCTTCATCTTGTTCCATCATGGCACCTTCATGTGGAGTAGTATACCCTATTTCTTCAGCAATTCTGTATGCACTGTCTTTTTCACATAAGAAGTTGATAAATATTTCTGCTGCTTCTTTATTTTTAGTACCTTTTGGAATTACTAATGAATCTATCCAGAAATTAGCACCTTCCTTTGGTACTATATATTTTAAATTGTCATACTCATCTGCTAAAGTAAGTCCCTCTCCTGACCAAATCATTGCTATAGCTCTTTCACCAGATATCATTAAATCCTTAACATTGTCCGCTCCATAAATAGTTCCTAATTGCTTTTGCTCAATTAAAGCAGCTTTAGCTTCTTCAAGTTCTATTTCATCAGTACTATTTAATGAATATCCCAAATATTTAAGTGCCATACCTATAGCATCTCTTTGAGAATCTAAAACAAATATTTCATCTCTATATTTAGGATTCCACATATCGCTCCAGCTATTTATATCTTCAGTAATTAGCTCTGTGTTATATACTATCCCTATAGTTCCATTCATATATGGAAGTGAATAAACATTACCTGGATCAAAGCTTCTATTTAAATTGCTTGGTAAAAGTTCAGTCCAATTAGGTATATTTTGTTTATCTAGTTCTTCTAATCTACCTTCTGAAATCAACCTTTCCACCATATAATCCCCTGGAACCGCCACATCGTATTGAATTTTTCCAGAAGTAAGTTCCTGATACATAGCTTCATTATCATCCACAAATACTTCATTTACTTTTATATTATATTTTTTCTCAAATTCATCTATTAACCCTTCTGCAATATTTTCACCCCAATTTAAAAAGTTAATTGTAGTTTTTTCTTCTTTTTCACATGCTATCATCGATGTAGATATCATCATAAAAATTGTAAAAATAGCTATTATCTTTTTCATCTATTATTTTCCTTTCAGTAATATGTATTGTTTATATAGAGTAATATATGCAAATATATATTGTATATTTGCATATTAATTTGCTATATTAATTTTCTTTAACTACTTCTATCTATAACGGAAGAAAGATATTGCTTGTCATCTTTTAAATTAATAATAAAAGGTTCCACTGACTCACCATCAATTTTATAAACTCTTATGGATGGTCTAAGGGATGATTCTTGATAATTCTTTACTACTATTCCCTCATAGCCATTACTTAATCTAATACACGTCCCCAACGAATATGGTGCTATCTTTCTAATAAATACTTCCACTATTTCTGGGTCAAAATGCCTTCCTGATCCACCCATGATATACTCCATAGCTTCACTTGGTAAAAGTCCACTTCTATATGGTCTTTCTGATGTTAATGCATCATATACATCTGCAACATTTATTATCCTACCAAAAAGTGAAATATCCTTACCTTTTTTATTATTAGGATATCCTGTTCCGTCATATCTTTCATGATGATCTAATACTCCAATGTATGTTGAAACAGAAAACTCATATCTGCTCTTTAAATACTTATATCCAAGATATGAATGATTTTCCATTATTTCCATTTCATTTGCATCCAATTTTCTTGGTTTATTAAGCACTTCCTTATTAACAAATATCTTTCCTATATCATGAAGCAAAGCTGCTAGACCTAAATTAAACATTTCTTTATGACTTAAGCTTAAGGTTGTACCTATAACCATTGATAGCACTGCAACATTTACAGAATGCTGATATGTATATTCGTCAAAAGTTTTTAAATCTGTCATATTTATCATCAAGTTGTCATCATTTAGAATTTCTTCTAGAATAGTTTCAATTCTTTTTTTTAATTCTTCAAATTGATCATGGTGTCTTTCATTATTTCCAACTGATATGAAAACATTTTTTACCCCATCAACAGTTTTCCTTCTTAATTCATCGCTTATTATACTTTCTATTTCAATATCTTCCGATAAAGAATCTTGAATATAAATTCCTGAAAAGCCCATTGAAATTATACTTTCCAAACACTTATTGGAAATTTTACATCCTGCATTTAATAAAAGTTGCCCTTTTTCGCCATATATATTTTTTGCTAAAATCATATTTTCGCGAATAGCCCCAATTGGTACATATCTCATTGTATTCCTCTTCCTATTATTTTTTTAATATATATTATACTGCAATTTTCGCCATAATAACAAGTATTTCTACTTATTTTTTTATTTTTTCTATATTTTATTTTAATATACATAAATTTTTAATCAAAAAAAGCTAAATCATTTATTTTTATTAAAATGATTTAGCTTTTTTTAAAATTTTTATATAAAACTCTGTATTATTTAGTAGCTATTGCCTCTATTTCTATAGGTGCCCCTTTAGGTAACTTAGCTACTTGCACACAACTTCTTGCAGGTAAATTTTCTTTGAAATAACTTCCATATATTTCGTTTACTTTTTCAAAATCATTAAGGTCTTGAAGAAAAATTGTTGTTTTAATTACCTTTTCTAATGAACTTCCTGCTGCTTCTAATACAGCTGAAAGATTTTCCATAACTTGTACAGTTGCTTTACTGATTTCAGTTACTAATTGTCCATTTTCAGGATTTAAAGGAATCTGACCTGAAGTAAATATATAATCTCCTACTATCATACCTTGTGAATATGGTCCAATTGCTGATGGTGCTTTTTTTGTTGATATTATTTCTTTTTTCATTTTTATCCTCCTTATATAATGTCATAAATTGATTATATACTATTTAGCCTATATTTTTGAAGATTATTTAATTTTTCCATATTCTTTGTTTTACATTAATGTAAATAGTGGTAAAATATTATAAAACAAATAAAAGGGGCGATACTTATGAGTAAAATTGTAGATTTAGATTGGAATAATTTGGGGTTTGAATATATAAAGACTGATTTTCGATATATATCAACTTGGAAAGACGGTAGTTGGGATAATGGATCACTTACTGATGATAACTATCTTCATATTAGTGAAGCATCTTGTGCTCTTCATTATGGACAACAATGCTTTGAAGGGCTAAAAGCATATAGAACAAAAGATGGTTCAATTCAATTATTCAGACCTGATAGAAATGCTGAAAGATTAAATTCAAGCTTAAGAAAACTACTTATGCCAGAAATTCCTGTTGAAAAATTTATTGATGCTTGTATGCAGGTAGTAAAAGCAAATGAACATTTTGTTCCACCTTATGGCAGTGGTGCAACTTTATATTTAAGACCTTTTGTCATAGGAGTTGGACATAACATTGGAGTAAAACCAGCACCAGAATATATCTTTTCAGTATTCTGTATTCCTGTAGGTGCTTATTTTAAAGGTGGATTAAATCCTTGTAACTTTAATGTAGCTGAATATGACAGAGCTGCTCCTCGTGGAACTGGACATACAAAAGTAGGAGGTAATTATGCCGCTTCTCTTCAAGCACACAAACTTTCTGCTGATAAAGGATTTGCTGATTGCATTTATCTTGATCCTGCAACTCAAACAAAAATTGAAGAAGTTGGTGCTGCAAACTTTTTTGGTATCACTAAAAATAATGAATTTGTTACACCAAAATCACCTTCTATATTGCCAAGTATCACAAAATATTCACTTATGGAAATAGCAGAAAAATATCTTCATATGCCTGTTTATGAACGAGAAGTATATATAGATAATTTAGATGAATTTAAAGAAGCAGGTGCCTGTGGTACTGCTGCTGTCATAACTCCTATTGGTGGAATTGAATATAAAGGTAAACTTCATGTCTTCTATAGCGAAACTGAAGTAGGTCCTGTTATAAAAGAACTTTATAGAATTCTTTGTGGAATACAATTTGGTGATATTGAAGCACCTGAAGGATGGATCTATAAAGTAAATTAAACATTATCAATGATGAACTTAGTTAATGATGAACTTAGTTAATGATGAATGATGAATTACGAATTATGAATTAAGGATGAAATTCTTACAGAATTTCTGAAAAATATATTTTTTCTAAATTCCGTTTAGGAATTTATTCATCATTCATCATTCATCATTCATCATTCATAATTAAAAAAGATACAGCGGAAGCTGTATCTTTTTTTTATTACGCTGCTAATTTTTCTTCTTCTTTTTTAGCTTTTTTCTTATCAGTGATGAAGTAGTATGGTAGTCCTACAAATAATACTCCACCTACAAAGTTTCCAAGTGAAACCCAAGCTATATTATGGAACCAACCAGCAATTGTAACTGCTGCATCATGTGGTAATAGTAATCCCATAGTTAGGAATCCCATATTAGCAACACTATGTTCAAATCCTGCAGTTATAAATGTAAATAGGCACCAGAAAATCATTAATATTTTAGCAGTTTCTTCTTTTAATTTATAGCACATCCAAGTTGCTAAACAAACTAGTATGTTACAAAGTAATCCTCTTAAAAATAGTTGTCCACCTGGAGTTGACATTTTTATAGCAACTTGTTCTACTATAAACTCACCTATATAATCACTTTTTCCTGAAGCAGCTCCACTGTAAACATATAAGAATGCACCTATAACACCACCCATAATATTTCCAATCCAAACTGCAACCCATATTTTAACCGCATCTAACCATGTTACTTTCTTTTCTAAAGCACCAATAGTCATTATCATCGCATTACTAGTAAATAAATCTCCACCTGCCATAAACACTAAACTTAAAGCCACACCAAAACATAAGCCCATAACTATTTTGTATGTTCCTATATCAGAATGATGCATTATTCCACCGATAGAATAAATTAGCATAATTCCTAAGCTTACAAATAAGCTTCCAAGCATTGCTGATGTTAAGTACTTTGGTACACTTTTGTTAAATAATCCAATCTTAACTTCAGCTGAATGAGATAAATTATCAATCTCTCTTCTGTACATTACTACATCCTCCTCTAAATCACTTTTTTTTATCACACCTATATGACTTAATAATAATACAACTTTTTAACCTCTTTGTAAATTGTCAGAAAAGTCAAGCATTTCAATATACAACTTGCGTATTTCATTATACTGAAGCAATGAATTCATCAAGCATTCAACCCTTAACCCCTCACTTTCTAATATACTCTTCCAAGAATTCTCTCCTTCAGATATATCCATTATTATATGCCTTCCCTTCATAAGAAAAATTGGAATAATCAATATATTTTTAACTTTATTCTTTTTAATTTTCTCTATAGCTTTTTCTAAAGAATTTTTTCCTTCCAAAGTTGCCATATATATCTTTACTTTACTCATTCTCTCAGTTTTCTTTTTTATTTCATTATAAATTGAGCTATCATTCACCTTAGAGCCATGACCTGCTATTAATATATTAGAATATTTTTCAGAATACTTCTTAATGATATGAGCAGTTTCATTAATAGCTTTCTTATTAAAGTCTTTCTCTTCACCAAATAAATTCCTTTTAATAATTAATTTACTAAAATAACTTTCATATAAAGAAACTATCTCTCTAAGTTTTAAATTTTCACAACCATCCATCATATAAATAGGCTGAATGATTACTTCTTCAAATCCATTTTCATGCAAGTGCTGAAGACTCCCTTCCAAATCCCTTATGGCATATCCTTTTTTATGAAGCTTACTTACAATAATTTTTGAAGTAAAAGCAATCTCTACTTTTATCCTAAAATTAAAATGCACCTCTATATCCTTTTTCAGGATTCCTATACTTTCTTCAATCCCCTTAATATCACTACTACCAAAAGCACAAAGTAATACAGCTCTATTACTCCTCATTTTTACCTCCATAATTCATTATAAAAATTTACTACTATTTTTACAGTATCTCCTTTAAATTTTAAATAAATACTATTACTAACTTATCATTACATTACTTCTAAAGATTCAGTATGAGTAAAGTAAATAATTTTCTTATTTTTCAGCAAAAAATAAAAGACAGTTTATCTTGTATTAAGATAAACTGCCTTTAATTAAATTTTTTCTAAAGATATATTCATATCAATAACTACATCATTTGCTGCCATTTCTACTGAAATAACTTTATCAGTACATGCATTAGCACTAAATTCACCTTTCATAAGTGTAGGTGTTGATATATCAATTTGAATTCCTTCTAAAGAAAAGTTTGTTGCTACATTTTCTGTTAACATATTTACTAATTCTGATATGGCACTTTGTGCTAATTCATCCAGTTCATTTACAGGCATTCCCATCATCATTGCTGATGCTACCTTCTTGGCATCTTCTTCAGTCATGGCATATATTACATTACCTTTAACTGCCCCAAAAATCCCAATAATAACTATTACACCTGGACTTTTTATACTTCTCCCCTTTAAGCTTACATTTCTTCTTGAAATTTCCGTAAGCCCAAATTGTGGCATAATATTTACGAAAGCTTGTAAAAATGGATTAATATATTTTTCATTCATAATTATTAAATACCTCTACATTAATTATTTTATAATGTAATAGTCGATTAATTTTAACAATTTTTAACCCCTTTTTGCAAAACTTTCAAATTACTATTATTTTTTGCTAATATTTTCTGCAAATTCTTTAAAGGCTGATAAGAATTTCTTAACATGCTCTTCATTATGCTCACTACTTAAGAATAACGCTTCAAACTGTGATTGTGGAATATTTATTCCATTCTTATTCATACATAAGAAATACTTTTTGAACATTTCCAAGTTACAGCTTTTAGCATCTTCATATGTCCTTACAGCATCCTTGTCAGTAAAGAATATAGTCATCATCCCACCAAATCTATTTACCACTACATTTATATTATTTTCAGATGCAATATTTTCTACACCTTTTTGTAGCATTTGTCCTATATGATTTATCTTCTCATATATTTCTGGATGTGATTTTAATATATTAAGAGTAGCTAAACCTGCTGACATAACTATTGGATTTCCAGACATAGTACCAGCTTGATACACTCCTCCTAAAGGTGAAAGATTTTCCATTATTTCTTTTCTTCCTCCGTAAACACCTGCTGGAAGTCCACCTCCCATTATCTTAGCATAAGTTATAAGATCAGGTCTTACATTAAATAATTCTTGTGCCCCTTTAAAAGCAACTCTAAAGCCGCTCATAACCTCGTCAAAAACAAGCAGTGCACCATACTCATCACAAAGCACTCTAAGTGTTTCCATAAATTCATTATCAGCCTTAATAACTCCCATATTACCTGCTACTGGTTCGATTATAACAGCTGCAATATCATCACCGTAAGCTTCAAATAATCCCCTTACTTGTTCAGCATCATTATAAACACCAATCAGTGTATTTTTTATACTATCTTGTGGTATACCAAGAGATCCGGCAATACCTTCTGTAAGCACGCCTGAACCTGCTTCTACTAAGAATCCATCAAAATGCCCATGATAGCAGCCAGCAAATTTGATTATTTTGTTTTTCTTGGTGTATCCTCTAGCTAGTTTTATGGCACTCATAGTTGCTTCTGTTCCTGAGTTAACCATTCTTACCATTTCTACATTATCCATTTCCTCACAAAGAAATCTTGCCATTTGAAGTTCTAATTCAGTTGGTGCTCCAAAGGCTATTGCGCTTTCACTAATTTCTTTTATAGCAGTGACTACCTCATCATTACAGTGACCTAATATCATTGGCCCCCATGCTAATACGAAATCAATATATTCCTTACCATCTTCATCTTTGATAATTACACCTTTTCCGCACTTCATTACTGGAGGATTTATTCCCATATCTCTATATGCCCTTACTGGTGAATTAACTCCCCCTGGCATATATTCATTTGACTTAGCAAATATTTCTTCATTTCTCATTAGTTATTGTCCTCCTTTAGCCATCTTGCTGCTTCTAATGCATAATAAGTCATTATCATTTTTGCCCCAGCTCTTTTCATGGAAATAAGCATTTCTAAAGCAACTCTTTTTTCATCAATTAGTCCTGCTTCTCCTGCATTCTTAACCATTGCATATTCTCCACTGACATTATATACGCATAAAGGTACATCATAGCGGTTTCTTGCTTCTCTTACTATATCAAGATATGACATAGCTGGCTTAACCATTATTATATCTGCTCCTTCATTTATATCTGCTTCAATTTCCAGCATTGCTTCTCTTGAATTAGCAGGATCCATTTGATATCCCTTTCTATCACCAAATTGTGGTGCTGAACCAGCAGCCTCTCTAAATGGTCCATAAAATCCTGAGGCATATTTTGCTGCATAGCTCATTATAGGCGTCATTTTAAAGCCATTATCATCTAAAACCTTTCTAATATATCCTATTCTTCCATCCATCATATCTGATGGTGCAATCATATGAGCACCTGCTTTAGCATGTGATAAAGCTATCTTTCCTAAATACTCTAAAGTTTCATCATTATCTATACTTTTACCATGAAGGATTCCACAGTGTCCATGATTTGTATATTCACACATACATACATCTGTTATTATATATAGTTCATCATCTAATTCCCTAAGCTTTCTAATGGCCTTTTGAACTATTCCATTTTCATTATAAGCTTCTGTTCCCTTACAATCCTTATGTTCTGGCACTCCGAATATTATTACAGATCTTACACCTGTTTCCTTTAATTCCTTTACAAGCTCACCTAGCCTATCTACTGACCAATGGTAATTTCCTTTAAGAGAACTTATTTCTCTTTTTATATTTTCTCCCTCTACTACAAAAATAGGAAGTATAAAATCTTTTACACTAAGCTCATTTTCTCTTACAAGATCTCTTATGATAGCAGTATCTCTTAGTCTTCTTCCTCTTCTAAACATGATACTCCTCCTTTATTCCTATTATTTCTTCTAAGAACCCTTCTTCTGAATGCTTCTTACAAGTATAACAATGAAGATCATTAGCCTTTAATGCCTTTGCAGTCTGACCACCAATAGCTATTAATATCTTTCTGCCTATTTCTTCTTTTCCAAATACATTAATCATATTATATACAGTGCTTGGACTTGTAAATAATACATAATCTACTTCTTCAAAAGCCTTTCTATTTTTCATATCTCCACATACTGTATCATAAGTATGAACTCTATCAACCTTTAACCCTAAAGCTTCTATTTCTTCCTTTAAATATTCTCTGCTACTTGAAGAACATGGAATAAGCACCTTTTCTCCTTTTTTCAAGTATGGCTTAAGAACCTTAAATAATCCCTCACCTACAAATTCTCTAGCCATGATAAATGGCATTACTCCTCTAGATTCTAAGGCTTTTCTTGTTGCTTTTCCTATGACTGAAAAATTAGCTTTAATACTTCTAATATCAATTTGCTCTTTAACTAGATAATCAAAGAACATATTTACTCCATTTACAGAAGTTAAAATTATATGATCATATTTATCAATCTTTTTCTTTACTTCATTTAAATTATCCATTGTTGGCTTTATCTTTATTGAATTAATTTCTGTAACTTCTGCACCTAAATCTCTCAGTCTATTTTTTAAGTTTGAAGATTGCTCTCTTGATCTAGTTATGCAAATATTAGCTCCAAATAAAGGTTTTTTCTCATACCATGATAATTTTTCATTTAATGCTACTACTTCTCCAACTACTATAATACATGGAGACTTTAATCCTGCTTCTCTTGCTTTTGCGCATATATTATCAACAGTACCAATAACTTTCTTTTGCTTAGATGATGTACCTCTCATAACTATAGCAGCTGGAGTACTACCATCCTTACCATTTTCAAGTAAATTGCTCATTATTCTTTCAATATTTTCAAGCCCCATCATAAATACTAAAGTACCTGTTTCCTTTGCTAGTGCCTGCCAATTAATTTTTTCACCAGCTGCTGTCATACCAGTTATTATATGAAACCCTTGTGACATTCCCCTTTGAGTTATAGGAATTCCTGCATAATTAAGTACTGCTATTGGTGAAGTTACTCCTGGAATAACTTCAAATTCTAAGCCTTCTTTTTGTAATGATAGAACTTCTTCGCCACCTCTACCAAATACATAAGGATCTCCACCTTTTATTCTACCTACTATATGACCATCTTTTACAAGTTTCACAATCATCTCATTTATTTCTTCCTGTGTCTTATAATGACATCCCGGCTCTTTTCCACAATAGTATATTTCACAATCTTCCTTTAAATAATTTAATATATTATTAGATACAAGTCTGTCATAAAGAACTGCTGTACATTTTTCTAATACTTTTACTGCCTTTATAGTTAATAATTCTTCATCTCCTGGTCCTGTGCCAATTATATATGCTTTGCCCATTTTCAAGCCTCCTATACTTCTAATATGCTTTCTGCTAATTTTATTCCTAATTGTATATTATCATCTTTTTTCCCAGTTATATCTTTAACAATTATTTTTCCATTAACTTCAAATGTTCCTATCATATAAAGATCATCATTTTTTATTTCAGCATAGCATCCTATTAATGTATGGCATCCACCATTAAGCCTCTTCATAAAACTTCTTTCTGCTTCTACAGCAGTTCTAGTGTCTTTATCATCTAATGCTTTAAAATATTCTTTGCTTTCACTATTTTTTAAACACTCAATTCCTAATGCTCCTTGACCAACAGCTGGTATGAATACCTTTGGATCTAAATATTCTGTTATAATATCCTCCATGCCAAGTCTCTTGAGACCTGCTGCTGCAAGTATTATCCCATCCATACCTTCATTTTTCATCTTTTCTAATCTTGTGCCTACATTCCCTCTTATAGGTACAATATTTAAATCATTTCTTATCTTTTTTAATTGTACTGCTCTTCTAATGCTACTTGTTCCAATTATAGCTCCTTTTCTTAAATCCTTTAAGGCAATTCCATCTCTTGATACAAGAACATCTCTTACATCTTCTCTTTCTGGCATTGCTACTAATTCAAAATCTTCTGCTAATTCATATGGCACATCCTTCATTGAATGAACAGCTCCTTGTGCTTTTCCTTCCAATAGAGCAAGTTCTATTTCTTTAACAAAAAGACCTTTACCACCAATCTTATCTAAAGTTACATCTAGTCTTTTATCCCCTTCAGTAACTACTAATAACTTTTTTGCATCTATTTTATGTTTTTCTTTAAGAATTGCCATAACAGTTTCTGTCTGTGTCTGTGCAAGCTTACTTTTTCTTGTTGCTAAAATCAATTCCATTTATTTTCTCCTTATAAAATAACTCTAATACTATTTTCCCCTTGCCTTTATCAAATATATATTTAAAATCTTCATTATTAACAAAAGAAAGTAGTTTTAGCTTTTCTGCTTTTTCCATAACAACAGTATTTCTTATAACTCCTGTAAATTTCATAAAATCATCATATGATTCTATTTCCTTTTGAAGTTTATCAGCAAGCATTACTGCACCCTTGGGATTACCAACCTTGGTATTTATACTTAGTGAAATATTCTTACTTTCTCTTTTCACTGGAATTACTCCCATGCCATTTTTAAAATTTGAAGAATTAATATATATTTTAGCTAAGGAATTACAGTCACTTATTATATTATCTATAGTTTCTTCATCTGATATGGCTATTATTACAATATGCTTATCTTCAATAAACTTTTTATCATATTCTTTTTTTATTAATGTCACCGAAATGCTATGAAAATCCTCAATAAATTCTCTTGATAATACTTCCACTTCCACTCCACTATTACTTAATGTTCTTGCTTTAATATATGAACCTCTTCCTCCTCCAATAATACCAACTCTTAAAGTATTAGCAAAGAAAGTTATTGGCATATATTCTATTTTTTCGTAAATATCTCCGTCAAAATTTTCAGACATTCATCTTCCCTGCCTTTTGCCCTTTCATTTTTCAAAACTTTTATGGCTCTATTTATATAATAATCTGACGTGCTTTTTATAAGTATTTCTGCTAACTTGGCATCTTCTTTATCCTTACACTTATTTTCAAAAGATTTAACTCTATCTCTTACAATAAAGTTGCCTAATTCTTTAAATTCTTTAATATAGTTGGTAACACTTCTTAAATTCAGCCAATTCATATAATCTTTTATGTATTTATCAATAATATGTTTATTTTTTTGCATTCTTTCAATTCTTAAATGCTTATTTTCATCATCCAATTTACTTATCTTATCAATATCTAAAAGCTGTACTCGTTCATAACTTTCAAGCTGTGGAGCAATATCTCTTGGCATAGCTAAATCTATCAGCAATATATCCTTGCCTTCCTTATTTATATGATATTCTTCAACCACTAGATGACTGGCTGCTGTGCAGCTTATTACTCCATCCATTTCATTTAATTTTTTCCTAGCTTCATCATAACTTAATATTTTCACTCTAGTGTCAGTTATTTTTTCTACCTTACTTTTATCCCTAACTACAATGTTTATTTCTTTAATCTCTGTACTTAAAGCATATTTAACCACTAGTTTCCCTATAGTTCCATAACCCATAACCATTAATTTTTCAGCATTATTTTCCATAATCTTATTTACTGCAATAGAAGAGGATGATACTGGAATCTCATAAAGCTTGGTATCATTTCTAAATCTTTTACCACAACTTATAGCATCCTCAAAAAGCCTTATAAGCACTGAATTTATATAACCTTTTTTCACGCTTTCTAAATAAGCATCTCTTATCTGCCCTAAAATTTGATCTTCACCTAATATCCTAGAATGGAACCCACAAGCAAGCTCAAATAAATGTTTTACGGCATTTTCACCTTCTATGTAGAACACATACTCTAATAGGCTCTTATCCCAATTTAAAATTTCAAATATTAATTCCTTATTTATGTCTTGACCTTTAAAGTAAATTTCTGTTCTATTACATGTGCTTAATATTACAAATTCATCAGTAATATTTTTTAATGAATTACTTATTAAATCTTTAGTTCTTGGTGAAATCACTAATTTTTCTCTAATACTTACATCTACACCCTTTTTTATTCCGATTAGACCTAACATACTTCACCACCTACTTTTATTTAAAAACATACTTATAATTATATACACTCTCTAATCCATTAACAACTTTTCAGCATAATTTAAATTAATAATAATTATTATATAGCTAAAAAAAGCTTCTAAAAAGAAGCCCTTTTTAGAAATTATGAATTATGAGTGATGAATGATGAATTAATGAATAAATTCCTCAACAGAATTTTAAAAAATATATTTTTCAGAAATTCTGTAAGAATTTCATCCATAATTCATAATTCGTAATTCATAATTCATCATTAACTAAGTTCATCATTATCTATTATTTTCCGTCTACCATTTCTAAAACTCTATTTACAAAGGTTTCTGCCCCTATTCTGTCTAATGTTTTAGAAAGTCTTTCTTCTGTTTGTCCTAACTCTTTGCTAGCTTCCACTATCTTATCTATTACAGGGATAATTTCTTCTTCCTTAAAGATTCTACCTAAGGAATCACCAAGTCTCATTTCTCTACCAAATCTTCCACCAACAAATATTTCAGCTCCCTTTTCCTTTGATGTAGCTGCATTTAAGTTGCAAGCTCTTACACATCCTCCGCAATTAACACAAAGTTCTTCATCTCTAATAACCTTTTTATCTACTACTTTTAATGCTTTTTGTCTGCATGCACTTACACATAATCCGCAACCAACACATTTCTCTAAATTAAATTCTGGTACATTTCTACCTATTATCCCTATATCATTTATATTTACTTTTGAACAGTTATTTGCACAACCTGCTATATTAATTTTAAACTTATGATTCATATCTGCTGCAAAATATTTCTCTTCTAATTGTCTACATATTTCTTGTGTATTAATATTTCCATGAAGGCATACAGTACCTTTACAAGAAACTAAAGGTCTCACCTTTCTTCCTGTACCACCATGTCTTAAACCTATTTTTTTTGCTTCTTCCATAAAGCTTTCTACATCAGTATCCTTTATCCATGGAATTTCTAATTGAAGTCTAGTAGTAACCCCTACATAGCCTCTTCCATATTTATCAGCAAGATAATTAATATTTTTCATTTCCTCTGTAGTATAATTTCCTGCCTTTGATAATATTCTTACTGAAAAATGCTCCTTATCATTTTGTAATAAAAACCCTAAAGCTTTAAGTTCATTTTGTCTCTTTTTATTAACTCCCATTGTTTTCTCCCCTTTAATTATTTCATCTTAACTTTTACACCTTTATTTTCCATATAATTATATCATGTTTTATTTATAACATTTTATTATAATTTCCTATGCTATTAATTAATTTTATTAATAATTCCATTGAATATATCTTACTTATTGACTTTTTAAGTATAGGAAAGGAAGCTTAAATTTTATCAACTTTAAATTTAAGCTTCCTTTTTCTACTTTGTTATATTTTTAGTAAATAATTATACTTTTATATATTATTTAAGTTATTTAAATCATATGGTGTATTTTGGTATACACAATAATTAAGCCAATTACTAAAAACCACACTGGCTGTTCCTCTCCAAGTTACCATAGGCATATTATTAGGATTATCCTGATAAAAATAGTTTTTAGGCATATTTATTTGTATACCTTTATTTATATCTCTAAAATATTCTTCCTTTAAGGTTTCTCTTTCATATTCTAAATGTCCTGTTATAAACACTTGTCTTCTATCTTTATTAGCTACCATAAATACACCAGCTTCTTCAGATTCTGATAATATTTCCAGTTCTGGTATCTTAATAATATCTTCTCTCCTTACTTCTGTATGCCTAGAATGTGGTGCATAAAAGACATCATCTAATCCTCGAATTAAATCTATACCTCTATTACATTTTACATGTTTAAATACTCCAAACATTTTTTCCTTTAACTCATATTTAGGTATATTATAATGATAATATAGTCCTGCTTGTGCTCCCCAGCATATATGTACTGTTGAAAATACATTGCTTTTGCTCCATTCCATTATTTCCTTTAGCTCAGTCCAATATAGTACTTCTTCATATGGTAATTTTTCAACGGGAGCCCCAGTTATTATCAGCCCATCAAATTTTTCATTTTTTATCTCTCTAAAAGTACTATAAAACTTCTTCATATGATCTACTGAAGTATTTTGACTTGTATAACTTTCAGTATTTAATAGTGTAATTTCCACTTGCAGTGGTGTATTAGATAAATATCTAAGTAATTGATTTTCTGTTTGAATCTTTTTAGGCATTAAGTTTAAGATAGCTATTTTTAAAGGTCTTATATCTTGCGAAACAGCTCTTTCATCATTCATTACAAAAATATTTTCCTCACTTAACACCTTAAATGCAGGTAAATCTCTCGGAATCTTTATTGGCATTTTTTCTCCCCCTTTTCCTCTATTAAATCATATTTTTGCCATATTTTGAATATTTATTATTAACTTAAATTTAATACCACCTTTTTTTATAAATTATTCTTTGACATATTCACGTATGATTACTATAATATAAACAATAACTTTCGTATAAGCTTAATAATATGGTTTAAGCGTTTCTACAATATCGCCGTAAATGATATTTGCTATGAATAAAAGTCCACGAAGGTTTGATACATATGAAGAGGTGGATTTATTAATGAAAAAAGAGATATTTATAAAAAACATACAAGCTGCATCTAAACAGCTAATTTCTGATTTAGTTATAAAAAACATCACTGTTGTAGATGTGTTTCAAAACTCTACATTCATTTCTGATGTTGCAATTTGTGGTGAATATATAGTAGGTATAGGTGAATATACTGGCAAAACAGAAATTGATGGTACTGGAAAGTACATTTGTCCTGGCTTAATAGATGGACATGCTCATATTGAAAGTTCACTTTTAACACCTAAAGAATACTATAAAGCTGCATTACTTCATGGAATAACTTCTATGATTGTTGATCCTCATGAAATTGCAAATGTATTAGGTATAAAAGGCATTAATCTTATGATGGATTTAAGTGAAAACTTACCATTAGATTTTTACTTTATGCTTCCTTCTTGTGTTCCTTCAACTCCTTTTGAAAATTCTGGTGCTATATTAAATAGCTTAGACCTAAAACCATTATATGCATCTAAAAAAGTTTTAGGACTTGCAGAAGTTATGGATAGTCCATCAGTTATCAACTGTAGCCAACATATGATAGATAAGCTTTATGATGCAGTTAAAAACAATTCTATTATAGATGGGCATGGAGCTGGCTTTGATATTGATAAAATAAATAGCTATACTGCTGCTTATATAAAAACTGATCATGAATGTCACACTTATGAGGAGCTTATTGAAAGAGTCCGTAGAGGAATGTACGTACTTATCCGTGAAGGTACTGTAGCTAAAAATTTAAATGAACTAGTTAAAGGTGCTTCCATCCATAACAGCAGAAGACTTTGTCTCTGTACAGATGATAAACATATAGATGATTTATTAAGAAATGGTTCCATTGATAATTCAATTAAAATGTGTATCAGAGAGGGACTTCATCCAGAAACAGCAATTCAAATGGCCACTTTAAATACTGCTGAGTGTTATGGTTTAAAAACAAAAGGTGCCATTGCTCCTGGATATATAGCAGACTTTATTATACTTGATTCCTTATCAACATTTAAAATTTCTTCAGTTTATAAAAATGGCGTGCTTGTAGTACAAGATAATAAACTTGTTGCTAATATAGCTGAAGAGGTAATGGACATTAATATTGAGTCAACTATTAATATTCCAGATCTTACAGAGAAAAACTTTAATATTTCTCTTGAAAATAAAACACAACTAAATATAATGGAAATAATACCTAACAACTTAGAAACTAATCATCTTAAAATAGATATTTCATCATTAAATTTAGATAAAACTTTCATTCCTTCTATTGATAAAGATTTATTAAAGATAGCTGTAATAGAAAGACATCATAATTTAGGTAATGTAGGTTTAGGGATAGTTAAAGGATTAAAATTAAAATCTGGTGCTATAGCAACTACTGTAGCTCATGATTCTCATAATTTAATTGTATGTGGTACTAATGATGCTGATATGATTCTAGCTTGTAATGAAATTAAGCGTTTAGGTGGAGGAATAGTTGTGGTGGAAAACGGCACAGTTCTTGCTTCATTAAAATTAGAAATTGCTGGCCTTATTACTAATAGAAAAGCTCATGAGGTTATCGATGATTTAGCAAAATTACATGCTGCCATTGATAAAATTGCTCCATCATTAAACTTCAATCCATTTTTAACTTTATCATTCTTATCACTACCAGTTATACCTGATATAAAAATTACTGACAAAGGTCTTTTCAATGTTAAAACCTTTGAATTTATAAATATAGCTGAATAAAAAAACTACCACGAAAGTGGTAGTTTTTTTTAATGATGAATTATGAATTACGAATTATGAATTAATGACAAAACTCACAGAGTTTTTATAATTACATTTTCTAAACTCCCCTTACAGGAGTTTATTCCTTAATTCATCATTCATCACTCATCATTCATAATTAATAATATAGGCTTTCTGATGGATATACTGCATCACAAGTTATATCTATTCCAAGCTTTCTGAAAGTTTGTTCATCATTAGTTGGAAGTATTATTGTTGAATGTGCTTGCCCGCCTTTAAGCATTGGTAGTTTTTCCATTGCTGCTTGAGCCATTGGATTTGTTGCTGCACAAATACTTAATGCTATAAGAACTTCTTCACAATTTAATGCAACATTTTTACTTGATAAAGTTTCTGATTTTAATTTGTTTATAGGTTCTAATATTACTGGTGAAATTAAATGAATATCATCTGAAATATTTGCTAAATGCTTAATTGCATTTACTAAAACTGAAGCAGAGCTATCTAAAGTTTCAGTACTTCTTCCTGTAATTATAGTTCCATCTGCCAACTCTAGAGCAATAACTGGTACTATTTCATTTTTACCTACTGTTTCTTTTAATTCTTCTGCACGCTTTCTAGCTGGTAAAACTACCTTTCTATCTTCTTCCTTTAAATTAACTTGCTCCATGATAAGTTTTGCCGCTTCAAAAGTTTCCTTATCTACATAACCCTTTTTATATTCACAACCAGTTTTAAAGTATCTTCTGATTATCTCTTGTCTTGATGCTTCTTTAACAACTTCATCATCTATTATACCAAATCCTACTCTATTAACGCCCATATCAGTTGGAGATTTATACACAGATTCTTTACCAGTAATCTTTTCTATTATTCTTTTTAATACAGGGAATGTTTCAAGATCTCTATTATAATTTACAGCTGTTTCCCCATAAGCATCTAAGTGGAAGTGATCTATCATATTTACATCCTTAAGGTCTACTGTTGCTGCTTCATAAGCTATATTTAAAGGATGCTTTAATGGCACATTCCATACTGGGAAAGTTTCAAATTTTGAATATCCTGCTGCATTTCCTCTCTTATATTCATGATATAACTGGCTTAAGCAAGTTGCTAACTTTCCACTTCCTGGACCTGGTGCTGTAACTACCACTATTGGCTTGCTAGTTTCTATATATGGATTCTTACCATATCCCTCATCACTTACAATTGTATCTACATCTGTAGGATATCCTTTTGTAGCTCTATGCTTATAAACTTTTATTCCTCTTCTTTCTAGCTTATTAATAAATACTGTTGCAGATGGCTGGTCATTATATCTAGTTATAACTACTGAATTAACTTCCAAATCATAAGATCTTAAATCATCAATAAGTCTCATAACATCCATATCATATGTTATTCCAAAGTCGCCTCTTATCTTATTTCTCTCTATGTCACCAGCATATACGCAAATAACTACTTCAACATTTTCTCTTAACTTATGTAATAATTTAATTTTTGCATTTTCATCGAAACCTGGTAGAACTCTCTTTGCATGAAGGTCAAATAATAGCTTCCCACCAAATTCTAAGTATAGCTTATCATAATTATTTACTCTTTCTAAAATATATTTAGATTGCTCTTCTAAATATTTTTCATGATCAAATCCTATTTTCATTTTTTTCAACTCCAGTATATTATTTTTATTTCTTTTACAATATACAAGCAATTATATTATATATAATTGCTTGTATTTTTATCCTACATACACATATTTTCTTTTTACAAAATATATAATATTATTGCATAAAAAGACATTATTGTAAACACGAAGCCGAAATTAATTTTCAATTCCTTATTTATAGTTCGTAAAAAATAATAATCACTGAAGAATTAAGCTTTAATGGTTATCATTTTATCACATGCACCATATTTTTTCATACTTTTAGATAAATATATAGTTTAAAATTTTGGAATACTTATATTGATTTTATTTTTAGAGGTGAATATAATGAGACTTCCTAAGCATATAGGAATTATTCCTGATGGAAATAGACGCTTTGCCCTTAAGAAGGGCTTAGGTAAAGAAGCAGGATACTCCTATGGAATTACCCCTGGATTATCAGTTATAGACTTATGTCATAAATACGGTATAGAAGAAGCTACCTTTTATGGCTTTACCGTTGATAATACTAAAAGACCAGCCATCCAAAAAGAGGCTTTTACTAATGCATGTATAGATTCTGTTAATGAAATGAAAAAGAAAGATGTTGATTTATTAGTTGTTGGTAATACTGACTCTCCATGTTTTCCTAAGGAGCTACTTCCTTACACTAAAAGAACTACCTTTGGGTCTGGAGGATTAAAAGTAAACCTTCTAATTAATTATAGTTGGGAATGGGATTTATCTTCCATAAACCTATCTGCTTCTCAAACAAAACATATAATTCCTCAGCTTCATTCAAAAGATATTTCTCGTATTGATTTAATAATAAGATGGGGAGGAAGAAGACGACTTAGCGGATTTTTGCCTGCTCAGTCTGTTTATTCAGACTTTTATGTATTAGATACCCTTTGGCCAGACTTTAAAGAAGAACACTTTGTTGATGCCTTAAAATGGTATAATAAGCAAGACGTCACACTGGGAGGATAAAATTTAATTATGAATGATGAATTATGAATTAAGAATTGAAGATGAAACTAGAAGAGTTTCTAAGAAACATATTTTTCTTAAACTCCCCTTAAGGGAGTTTATTCCACAATTCATCATTCATAATTCATCACTCATCATTATCTAAGTTTTACTTTTTCAATGAAGTTCTCAACTCCAACTCTTTCTATCATTAAACCAAGCTTCTCCCCTAATTCAGCTTCTGCTTTATAATATTCAAAGATATTGTCTACTAATTTTAGGGCTTCTTCTTCTGTAAGGTCCTTAGCAATAATATCTGCTATTCTTGGATGAAATCCTGCTGATCCTCCTGCCACAACCATCAATCCTGACTTATCAGCTATTATGCCAATATCTCTTGCATATACACTTCCACAAGCATTTCTGCATCCAGCCACTCCAATCTTTGTTCTGCATGGCATTTCTTTTTTAGCATATTTTTTAGTAAGCTTCACACCTATACCAATGGTATTATACTTACTTCTTTTACAAAATCCTGCTGGGCAGCTTTCTATATTCTTTACTGAGTTAGTTGTTATAACTGCTGGCTCCATTCCAAGATCTTCCCATACCTTCGGTAAATCCTCTTCCTTTAAATTAGTAATTAGTATTCTTTGACCTGATGTTATCTTCAATACGGCTTCGTATTTTTTTGCCACATTAACAATTTTCTCTAAGGTTTCTGGTTGTATAAATCCACTTGGAATATCCGGTGTTATTCCAAAGGTTCTCTTTCCATCACGAATCTTTTGTAAATTTCCATAATGCATAAATTTCTCTCCTAACTAAATATAAGAACTCTATAAAGAGTCCTTATATAAATATTATTAACTATTTAAAACTAAATGCTCTATTGCTTTGGCAACTCCATCATTTTCATTTGTATCTGTAATATAATTTGCTACTTCCTTAATTTCTTCAAAAGCATTTCCCATAGCAACACCCATACCTGCACATTCAATCATATGAAGATCGTTTCCTGCGTCTCCCATAGTTATTACCTGGTCTAATGTTATTCCCATATGCTTAGCTAACATTTCAACACCAACGCCTTTATTTACTTCTTTATTTAAGAATTCAAGGAAATATGGTGCACTTCTAACTACTGTATATTTATCATATACTTCCTTTGGAAGATTATCTATAGCTTTTTGTAATACTTCCTCTTCATCAATCATCATTATCTTTATAATACTATGATCTTTTTCTAACTTATTAAAATCTTCAATATTTATCTTTATATTATTAATATTTGCTTCCACTTCAGTGTATTTACTGTTTTTAGGCGTAATTAATCCTTTTGTTTCTGAGAAAGCATGAATATTTACCCCTAGTTCCTTACTTATTTCATATAGATAGTGTAAATCTTCACCAGTTAAGCCTATTTTACAAATTGCTTCTCTATTCTTAGTCTTTAAAACTAAACCACCATTGTAACTAAGTACATAATCATTTTCACCATACATGTCTAATTCTTCTAAATATTTAGTTACACCATCTATAGGTCTTCCTGTTGCTAATACTACCGTTACTCCTTTTTTTCTAGCATCCTCTATTGCTTTTTTAGTTCTTTCAGATACTGTCTTATCCTTTCTTAATAAAGTTCCATCCATATCTAATGCTATTAATTTATAATTCAAAAATACTCACCAATCCTTACTTATACTTTTGCTTCTTAATTACTAATTATTATATCACAGTTATAAATCCAATAGCAAAAATATATATTATTCTTTTTCATAACCTACATATTTCTCTATTATGTCAGAAAATCCATCTCTTTTTAATATAGCAATTACTATGCCAGATATTTCATAGCTAGAAGTATCTTCTCCTTCTTTTCTTACTTCTTTTATTTTGGAACCTATGTCTTCCACTAATATCTTTACATCTGATTCATTTAGTAGCTCCTTGCTTTCATTAGTAGCACTTAAAATACTAATTTTTATCTTTTCAAGATCAAGTTCTTGAAGTCTTCCATCTCTCTTTATAACTTTCATCATATATCACCTCAAGATTTATTTTGTCTTGTTACCAATGAAAATACTCTTGCTAACTGGTGATTTTATTTCTTTTATCATAAATTTCAGTTATCTTATTGTAATTACTTATTATTATTTTAGATACTAATGTCAATGATGCAAAATTTATCAGTATATATTTAATTAATGCTATCAATTTAAACTTAGAAATTGCATCTGCAAAATATTGTGCTGCTCTATAATACAAGGCTATATTATTAACTATTGCTGCTCCTTTATTAATAATTACTCTTAGCATATTATCAACTTTCATAGATGATAGCATCATAAATAATAACAAAATACTAACTATACTGATTAAAATTCTTCCTTTTTTTTCATTACTTATTTTAAAATACTTTATTATCATTCCTACCATAATTCCAAGTGCCATTGGCAAAAATGGCGTAATAATTATACATACTAAAGATATAAGGTAAAATGTAATTACACGGCTTGGATTATAAAAATAATATATATATATTGATGGAATAACACATAATATAATTAATATATAACTTGCTATAAGAATACTTATTATCTTTGCAGCAATTATACTTTTAGGTGAAATTGGCAATGTTCTAAGCATACTATTATTATTCACATTAAAAAATCCATTATCTGCTTTATACATAGCTAATAAAAATATTGCCACTGATACAATTATATTAGATAGTTTGAACAAAACATCTTGGCAATTAGAAGCTTCTAGCTTATTTCTAAGCAATATAGAGTATGTTAATATAAGATAACAACATAAGCACATCATGAAAACAATCATCATCAATATGGATTTTAACTTACGCTTTTCCATACTCTCTTCTATTTTATTGGAAAAGCCATTTATGCCCCAATCTTGAAGCATCATAATTTTTATTAAGACTTTTAATTGATTCATTTCTATTCTCCCTATAGCATATATGCTATAAATTTTATACCATTTTATATTTATTTTTATAATATATAGTATATTAATGATTTAAGGATTTCTAAATTATGATTTCTAACTTTATAAAAAAAATATATACGAAACTTAATTTAAAAAACCTTCATCTATTTTCATCAAGAAGTTATGCCAAAGACTACTTATCTACTGCAGAATCTTTTATAAACTTAAAAAACATTACTAGCTCTAGCATGTATCTAATTTGGGTTGATACCTCTAATTTCAAAACCAATATCTTTAAAAAATCTAAAAATTCCTGGACCCTATATAAAAGTTTTTTATGTACCATAGGCAAACCCTGGCAACCAACCATTAAGGGAACCTTTTTTGTTGGCGCAAAAGGTTATTCTTTTGGTGAAAGTCGTGGCTTTAGATGCCTCTACTATACTCAAATTAAAGGAAACTATCTCTTTCACTCCATAGTCTATTATTTAGATGGTACTATAAAGGATGATAGGCTTGGCATGCAACTCACTGATGGTTGTGTTCGACTTTCCACCGAAAACGCCAAATGGATTTACGATAACATCCCTGAAGGAACAACCATCTTTATTAATTAAGAATGATGAATTATGAATTATGAATTAAAGATGAAATTCTTACAGAATTTCTGAGAAATATATCTTTTCTAAACTCCCCTAAGGGAGTTTATTCCTTCATTCATCATTCATCACTCATAATTAATCATTAACTAAGTTCATAATTCATAATTCATAATTTTTATTTTGCTTTCTCCACTTCTGGATAATTAACTCCCTTTGTATCTACTGTAATAGATTCTATAACTACTTCTTTTTTGGGTTTATCGTTATTATCAGTTGCTACTTTGCTAATGTTCTTTACTATGTCTAGTCCACTTATAACTTTACCAAAGGCAGCATATTCACCATCTAGATTATTATAATCTCCTACCATAATGAAAAATTGACTTCCTGCTGAATCCTTACTTCTTGCTCTTGCCATTGATAATACACCATCAGTATGCTTTAAATCATTTTCTGTATAACCATTACTGGAAAATTCCCCTGCTATAGAATAGCCTGGACCTCCTGTTCCGTTTCCTTCTGGATCTCCACCTTGTATCATGAAACCATCTATAATTCTATGAAAAGTTAATCCATCATAAAATCCAGAGTTTGCTAAAGAAATAAAATTATTTACTGTATTTGGTGCTTTACTTGGATATAACTCTGCTTCAATAGTACCATAATCCTTTACTACTATTGTAGCAATTGGAAGTTCACCACTTTCCACAATAGAATCATCATTACTTTCTTTAACTTCTTTACTACTTTCATTTTTAGTACATCCCATAGCTGCAATTATTGCTGTACAAACTGTTGCAGCTAAAATAATTTTTTTAACAATCTTCATATTTCTACCTCAATTTACTAGTTTTTTACTATAACACTTATTATATCATTTTTTCTATATAAAAAGGAACACTATTTAATTAATAGCGTTCCTTTAAAAGTAGCTATATTTATTCTAAATCTTCTCCATCCATTGACTTATATTCTGGCGGATTCTTATCATTACCAATATTATTTTGATTCTTATGTAGCTTTTGTCTTCTTAAACCTCTTTCTGTTTGATTCATTGTTGCCATTTTTTTTGTCATTTCTTTTACACTTCCTTAACCATAGTATTATAAATATATGTTAACAATTTTTTCCTTCAAAATTTTTATATTGAAAAGTCTTTTCTATATTGCTTAAATTAATATTTTCCTCTTTACTTCTCATTTTGCTTTCTTCAAACTTTTTTTGCTTTACTTTAGTCATTTGCTTCACTCCTTTCCATATTATTTTTAACCTATTTTTTATATTAATACCTAGTTAATTTTTTAGACTCCAGTCATATTTATACAAAAAAATTAAAGCTACGGTAAATTTAATAATTACCGCAGCTTATATCTATATTTCAAACTCTTCTATTTCCACTGAATAGCTTCCACAGTGCTTACATACATTAACTAATACTATATAGCTATTATCTACTTTTCCTGCTTTTTGTAGCCTATTAAATGAAAGTCCTTCGTATTCTTTATCAATTGAACTTATAACAAATTCTCCATTCTTAGTATATATGTAAAAATTATATCCTAGAAAAGCAAAAAATTTCTTCTTTTCGCTAACACCTTCTTTACATTCTCCACAAGGCATATCAAAGTATTCTTTTGCAAAATCCACTTCATCGCTATTTGCCATTATTTCTAATACTTTATCCAAATTAATATTTTTGATAGGATTTTCTTCATCATTTACAAAGTAATCCAAGTTTTCTTCGTTAAGCTTATATTCTCTTCCTTCGAAAGTAAATTTATATTCCATCTATTATCTTCCTTTCTTTTCTTATGAACTAATTCTATCATAAGGCCTTTTATAAATAAACAATATATTATATTACATATATTTGTAGTTTATTTAAATAATATTAATTTATTTTATTTTTCATTAACATTTTTGTTATTTTAGTGTAAAATATACCTTATATAATGGAGGGATAATTATGAGCTTTAAAAATATTTATTTAGTTTTTTCAAAAACTGGTACATTGTTTTCACATTTAATTTCTTTATGTACTCACGAAGAATATGCTCATGTTTCACTTTCTTTAGATGACTCCTTTACAAAAATGTATTCCTTTGGACGTATCAATCCAGCCAAAGTACTTCCAGCTGGATTTGTGTATGAGAATTTATATGACGGAGTATTTGCTATGTTTCCTGAAAGCAAATGCCTAATTTATAAAGTTAATGTTACTGAAAAACAATATAATAACCTTGTCAATGAAATACGCCTATTTGAAAATAACAAAGATAATTTAAAATACAATATTTTAGGGACAAGCCTTGTATATTTTAATATACCTAGAAAAAGAGAAAATTATTATTTCTGCTCTGAATTTGTCTCAGAAGTATTAATAAATAGCGGTATCTTTAACACTGATAAAAAACCTGAGGAAATCTTACCTTTAGACTTATTAGCAGTTGAAAACAAAATATTAATTTACGAAGGATATATTAATAAACTAAATTTTACAATTGAAACACTAACCACTGTGATTTAAACATAAAAAAACAGCAGAATGTAATAAATACATTGGCTGTTTTTTTATATTAACCTCATGTTTTTAATTTATTTAAAATCTTCTATCCTTATTATATTATCAATACTCTTCACTGTTTTCAAATCATAAAGCCTATCAATTGAATCCATAATTAAGCCTTCTGTAGTACTATGAGTTATCAATACCAATGTAACATCAATATTTTCTTCCTGCTTCACACCTTTTTGGATTACTGATTTCAAGCTTACCTTATTAGCACCAAATATTGTTGTTATCTGCCCTAATACACCTGGTTTATCACTTACTGTAATTCTTAAATAATATCTGCTTTCAACATCCTTTAAATCTTTTATCTTCATTTCCCAAAGATTATTTTTAACTACAGGCTGCATATTTTCTACTTCTACATTATTTCTTAATATAGATATTATATCACTAACTACTGCACTTCCTGTTGGAAGACTTCCTGCTCCTCTACCATAAAACATCATATCCCCTACAGCATTACCATTAATAAATACTGCATTAAATGAATCATAAACATTAGCTAATGGATGAGTTTCTGGAATCATTGTTGGATGTACCCTTAATTCTAGTTCTCCATTTTCTTCTTTAGCAATTGCTAGAAGTTTTATTACCATACCAAAGCTACTAGCATATTCCATATCTATAGAATTTATCTTAGTTATACCTTCTCTATATACATTCTCTGGTTTTATTTTAGTACCAAATGCTAAGGAAGACAATATTACAAGTTTGTATTGTGCATCATATCCTTCTATATCAGATGTTGGATCTGCTTCAGCATAACCTTTATCCTGAGCCTCTTTTAATACATCTTCAAAGTTCAGATTTTCAAGCTCCATCTTACTTAAAATATAATTGGTAGTACCATTAACAATACCATATAAAGTATTAATTTTATTGGCAGTTAAGCTTTCATTTATTCCATTAATAATAGGAATACCACCTGCTACACTTGCTTCATATTGGAAGCTTACTCCCATTTCATCAGCTTTTTCAAATACTTCATCACCACAAGTAGCTAAAAGCATCTTATTAGCTGTAACTATTTGTTTTTTAGCTTCCATAGCTCTGATGATATATTCTTTTGCTGGATCTATACCACCCATAACTTCTACAACTATTTTTATATCATCATCATTTAATATATCATCATAATTTGTGGTAAGTATTTCTGATGGTATTTCAACACCTCTATCTTTATCTTTATCTCTTACCAAAATCTTAGCTATTTCTACCTCATAGCCTGAACGCTTAACTATTTGCTCTTTATTTTCCCTTATTATTGATAATACGCCTTTCCCTACATTACCTAATCCTAAAAGTGCAATTTTTACTTTTTTCATAAATATCCCCCTTTGTTTTTAATGCCCCAAACATTAATTTTATTATACCCAATTTTTAGAATCTTTTCTATATTTTAAACCAAATTATGAATTAAGATTTATGAATGATGAATTTATGATGAAACTCAAAGAGTTTCTTAAATAATACTTTTTCTAAACTCCTTTTAGAAGTTTATTCCCCAACTCATAATTCATCACTCATAATTCATCATTATAATAAAAAATCACTTTGAAATAATGAAATTTCAAAGTGATTTTTTTATTATCTATCTCTTTCCTGCATCAAATGGTTCTCCAGCTGCTTTTGGAGCTTGAGTTGACTTAGAGAATATTATAAGCGCTATTAATGTAACTACATAAGGGAATACCTTTAATACTACTAGAGGTATTTGTTGTAATTGAGGTATTACTTGAGAAACATTTGCTAATGTTGAAGCAAATCCAAAGAATAATGTTGCTCCTAAAATTCCAAGTGGTTTCCATTGTCCAAAGATTAATGCTGCTAAAGCTAAGAATCCAAGACCTGCAACACTTCCATTAAACTCTCCTGAATAAGTAACTAAGATTATGCATCCACCTAAAGCTGATAAAGCTCCTGAAATTATAACCCCAAAGTATCTCATCTTTGTAACGTTAATCCCTACTGCTTGTGCAGCTTGTGGATTTTCACCACATGCTCTTAATCTCATACCAAAAGCTGTCTTATATAATAAGAATGTGCTTACAGCTAATATAACAAGTACTAACCATGTTGTAGCATAAGTTCTTGTAAAGAATAATGGTCCTAATACTGGTATATCTTTTAATACACTTATACTTTCTGGTACAAATCCCATAGTGATTCTTATATTACCACTACCAGTAATATTTCTTGCTAAGAATACTGTTAAAGCTCCTGCCACCATATTTATAGCTGTACCACTAATTACTTGGTCTGCATTTAAATTAATGCTGGCAAAGGCATGTAATATTGAAAATAATGCTCCAACTAAAGCTGCTACTAATAAACCAATCCATAAGGCACTGCCAACACCAGCTGCTTGAAGCTTAGATATAGTTAAAGCTCCTGCAAAAGATCCAACTATCATAAATCCATCTAAACCTATGTTAATTATACCACTTCTTTCACAGTATAATGCACCTAAAGCTGTAATTAACATTGGTATTGTATAAGCTATTGCATAAGGAAAAATTTTAACTAATATATCCCACATTATTTTTCCACCGCCCTTTCAGTAGTTTCACTTGCTACCGCTTTTTTCTTTTCTTCTTTTGTTTTCTTAAATTTCTTTATTACCTTGTCCATAATCATGCTTGTAGCAGCAAAGTATATAATTGTTGCTATAATTGTATCTGCAAGTTCTGGTGGTACTTTAACATTAGCATTCATAAATCCTTTACCAACATAAAGAACTCCAAAGAATAATGCTGATAATAATACTCCAAATGGTGTGTTATTACCTAATAAAGCTACTGCTATACCATCAAATCCTTGTGAAGGCATAACCCCTATTTGCATAACTTGTGAGTTACCCATATATTGAACAACCCCTGCAAGACCTGCAAGTGCTCCTGCAATCATCATTGATACAACAATGTTTCTATTTACTGGCATACCTGCATATTCTGCACCAAACTTATTATATCCAACGGCCTTTAGTTCATATCCTAAAACTGTCTTATTAAGTGTAAACCAAATAATTGCTACAGCTGTTATTGCTAATAATATACCAAGGTTTATGTATGAACCTCCAAACATACTTGAAAGCCAATCAGCCTTTAATGTAGCTCCTTGTGCAAGCTTTGCTGATTCTGTTTCTGTAGTTCCCTTTAAGTATTGTGGAACCATGTAATATACTATCCAGTACGCAGTCCAGTTCATCATGATTGATGAAACAACTTCATTAACATTAAATAATGCTTTTAAAAGTCCTGGTATTGCTGCCCATAAAGCCCCAGCAATTATACCACATATAACCATTAAAGGTATTAATATTGGTGATGGTAAATCTACTAAAATACCTATTGCTGTTACTGTAAATCCACCTGCTAACATTTGTCCAGGAGTACCTATGTTGAATAATCCAGTTCTATTTGCAAAAGCAACCGATAACCCTGTTAAGATTAAAGGTGTAGCCGTTGCAATTGAATTACCAATTCTCTGAGTATTCATTAACCCACCTTTGAAAAGATAAGTATATCCATCTACTGGGTTATAACCCATAGATAACATTAATAAAAATCCTGCAAATAATCCTAAAACTATTGCCATAAGAGATTTTAACAATTGATTCTTATGCACTAAGCTTCCTCCTTCTTTACGCCGGCCATCATTAAACCAACTTCATTTTCATTTGTTTCATTAGCATTAACTATACCTACTAATTCACCATTGTTTACTACAGCAATCCTATCTGATACATTTAATACCTCATCAAGCTCAAGTGATACTAAAAGCACAGCTTTTCCTAAATCTCTTTGTTCTACTAATCTCTTGTGTATATATTCTATAGAACCAACATCTAGCCCTCTTGTAGGCTGAACAGCTATTAAAAAGTCTGGATTTGATTCAATTTCACGTCCAATTACACCTTTTTGCTGATTACCACCTGATAAAGATCTTGCTATAGATTGTCCACCTTCACCACTTCTAACATCGAAAGTTTCTATTATTTTATTTGCATATTCTCTTATCTTTGCTCTATTAATTAAGCCATTCTTAGAAAACGGGGCTTTTTTATATGCCTTTAATACCATATTATCTTCCATTGTATAATCAAGGATTAATCCTCTCTTGTGTCTATCTTCTGGAATATGTGCCATACCTTCATCGATTCTTTCGCGAATAGATTTTTTTGTTATATCTTTATTCTTAAATTCTATTATTCCTGATTCAACTTGTCTCATACCAGTTAATGCTTCAACTAATTCAGTTTGTCCATTACCTTCAACACCAGCAATACCTACTATTTCTCCTGCTTTTACGTCTAATGAAAAATTCTTCAGACCTAAAACCTTCTTGTTATTCTTAACAGAAATATTCTTTATGCTTATAACAGTTTCTTTCGGTTTAGCTTCAGTTTTTTCTACTTTAAATGATACTTCTCTACCAACCATCATTTTAGCCATTTCTGCTTCAGTAGTATCTTTTACATCAACTGTTCCTATGTATTTACCTCTTCTAATAACTGTACACTTATCAGCAACAGCTTTAATTTCCTTTAATTTATGTGTTATAATGATTACAGATTTACCTTCTTTTGTCATTCCTTTTATAATTGAAAGCAATTCCTCAATTTCACTAGGTGTTAATACTGCCGTTGGCTCATCAAATATTAATACATTTGCATCTCTGTATAACATCTTAAGTATTTCTACTCTTTGCTGCATCCCAACTGAAATATCTTCAATCTTTGCATATGGATCTACATTTAATCCGTACTGCTTAGATAATTCTTCAATTCTCTTAGCAGCTGTTTTAATATCTACTACTAAACCTTTTTTTGGTTCACACCCTAGAATTATATTTTCAGTAACTGTAAAGTTGTCCACAAGTTTAAAGTGTTGGTGAACCATCCCAATTCCTAAGTCATTTGCTATATTAGGATTAGAAATCTTCACTTCTTTACCTCTTACCTTTATACATCCTCTATCTGGTTTATACATACCGAACAACATTCCCATAAGTGTTGATTTTCCGGCTCCATTTTCCCCTAAAAGAGCATGTACTTCTCCTTCTTTAAGTTGAAGTGTTATATTATCATTCGCCACTATTCCTGGAAACTCTTTACGGATATTAAGCATCTCTACTACATATTCCATGGATATCCTCCTCAAACTAAAAATATTTACTCTCTCTATTCAGCTACGTTCACAATTGCATTTTCTTATGCGAAACTTTACTTAATTATACTTCAAATAATTCGTATTTTCAACTTTTTTTATCTATTTCCCCTTGAAAACTTAATTATTTTTGAACATTTCTTAATATTTACTTTTGCTTTTTAAAACATTCTTAGTGTTTTATAAATATTTATACAAAAACAACCACCATAAAACGACAATCAGTAATTCAACTTCATAATGGCAGATAAAAATGCATCCAGTTTTACAACTGGATGCAAATATATACATATATTATACTTCTGGCTTAACTACTATTTCATCATTCTTTATAGCTTCTAAAACTTCTTTAACTTTTTCAACTGTTGAATCGCTTAAGTTTGGATTTTCTGCTGGTATACCAATACCATCATTTTTAGCATTGAATGTTATAGTTTGTCCACCTGGGAAATTGCCATTTAATTCTTCTTCAATCATTTGGTAAGCTGCTGCATCTATCTTCTTAACAGCTGAAGTTAATATTACAGATGTTCCATCTGATTTTAAACCTTCATTGTATTGATCTGTGTCAACACCAATTACCCATACACCTTCTCTAGTTTTAGCTTCAGTAATAACACCGTTTCCTGTTCCACCTGCACAAGCAAATATAGCCTTTACACCATTATCATACATAGTTGCTGCTAATTGTTGTCCTAATGCTGCATCAGCAAATGATCCTGAGTAAACTATATTCTCTTCCTTTAAAGTTACTGCTGTACCAAGCTTTTCGTTAGCATAAGCTACACCTTGTTGGAATCCAACATCAAATCTTTGTACTGAAGGTATTTCCATACCACCAATGAATCCTAAATCACCAGTTTGTAATTCTAATGCTGCTGCAACTCCTGCTGCAAATCCTGATTCTTGTTCAGCAAAGAATATTGAAACTGTATTATCTGCTACTAAAGCATTTCCATTTCCATCATTTGGCTCACCATCGATGATTACAAATTTAGCATCGCTGTATGTTTCTTGTGCTGAATATATAGCTGTTTCAAATTTAAATCCTGGACAAACTATAAACTTAAAATCTGCATCATAAAGATTTTGGATTTCTGTTAAATAATCTACTTCTGTTTCACCAGCTGGTTGCATGTAATTTCTTTCAATTCCTAATTCATTTTCAGCTAGTCCAATTCCTTCCCAGCTTCCTTGGTTAAATGATTTATCATCTATTGTTCCTGAATCTGTTACCATACCTACTTTTAAAGTTGCCTCTTCATTGCTTCCGCCTTCATTGCTTCCACATCCTACTAACCCTGTTACCATTAAAGTTGAAAGAGCTAATGCTATTGATTTCTTTTTCATAATTTTTTCCTCCTAAGCTTTTTTCCATAAGTTATATTTTTTAAATACTTCTATATGAAAACCCATGTCACTTATCAGACTAAATTAACATGTATAACTTAGTTACATTTAAGTTAAATATATAAATTAGCATTTTATATCCTTATTATGTATTAAGTCATATACAATTAATTTTACCCATAGTTTAGAAATTTTAGGTTTCCAGTAGAAACATCCCCCCATATTAGGGATTTATACGAGTAATCACAGTTCTCTTGTTCCGAACTATACCTTTATTATAATTCAAAACATTCGTAATATCAACACATTTTTTCATTTTTTTATTAATTTACCCAAAAGATAATAATATATACATATTTTTACAACATAATTCTTCTTTATTCTCCCTAACTCACAACTATAACTTTAATTTTTCATAAATATAAAAAAGGCAAATCCATATGGATTTACCTTTTTATTTATTATAATTCTTCTTTAACTTCTATTTCACCATTTTTAATAGCTTCTAATACTTCATTAACTTTTTTCACAGTTTCTTCACTTAAGTTTGGATTTTCTGCTGGTATACCAACACCACCATTAGCTGCATCTAATATTAAAGTTTGTCCACCTGGGAATTCACCATTTAATTCTGCTTGTACCATATTGTATGAAGCTTTTTCAACCTTCTTAACAGCAGAAGTTAATATTACTGAAGTTCCATCTGGTTTAATACCTTCAGAATATTGGTCTGAGTCAACACCTATAACCCATGCACCTTCTCTAGTTTTAGCTTCTGTTATAACACCTGTTCCAGTTCCACCAGCTGCAGCAAATATAGCTTTTACACCTCTATCATACATTGTTGCTGCTAATTGTTGCCCTAAAGCTTTATCAGTAAATGATCCTGAATATACTATATTTTCATCTTTTAATGATACTGATGTTCCATATTTTTCATTGGCATATGCTACACCTTGTTGGAATCCAGCATCAAATCTTTTAACTGGACCTGTTTCCATACCACCTACGAATCCTAAATCACCAGTTTGTAATTCAACTGCTGCTGCAACACCTGCTGCAAATCCTGCTTCTTGCTCTGCAAAGAATATTGAAACTGTGTTATCTGCCACTAACCCATTTCCATTTCCATCACTTGGTGAAGCATCTATTAATACAAACTTAGCATCACTATATTTTTGTTGTGCTTCATATATAGCCGTTTCAAATTTAAATCCTGGACATACTATAAACTTAAAGTCTGCATCATAAAGATTTTGAATTTCTGTTAAATAATCTACTTCTGTTTCACCAGATGGTTTTAAATAATTTTTTTCAATTCCTAACTCTTCTTCAGCTTGTCCAATTCCTTCCCAAGTTCCTTGATTAAAAGATTTATCATCTATTGTTCCCGAATCTGTTACCATACCAACTTTTAAAGTTGATTCAGCTTTATTTTCTCCCTCACTGCTATTTCCACATCCTACTAATCCAGTTACCATTAAAGCTGATAGTGCTAATGCGATTGATTTCTTCTTCATAATTTTTCCTCCTAAGTTCTTATCAACATTTTTGTCACTTCTTAGGAAAACCTACCTACCTGTAAGGCAAAATCAAATATGTATAATTTTATATACACTTAACTACTCATAGTTAGAAATTTTAGGTTTCCTGTAGAGACATCCCACCATATTAGGGACTTATACGAGTTTTTTCTTTTAGTTCAAATTTCCCAAACGAACTATATGTGTATTATAATAAATATAATTCGTTATTTCAACACTTTTTTCTATTTTTATCTATTTTCTTTATTCCTGCTAAAAAACATCAAAAAAAGACGCATTAAATTTTCATAACTAAATTTAATGCGTCAAAATTCAACATAATTCATATAAGAGTTCACATATATCAAGTTCACTCATAGCTCGGAAATTTATTGGTTTCCTGTAGAGACATCCCTCCATATTAGGGATTTATATGAGTTTTTTCTTTTTTCATTTATTAATATATTTTTATTGATTAATTATCTTATTAAATCACCTTGCTCATCACTTACAGTAACTTCACCATTTTTCATTTTCTCTAATATTTCATTTACTGTTTCAACTACTGATGAATCTAAATTTGGATTTTCTTCAGGTATACCAACACCATTATTGTTTACACTATAAACAAGAGTTTTTCCACCTGGGAATTGATCATTGATAGCTGCTTCTATCATATCAAATGAAGCATTATTTATCTTTTTCACTGCTGAAGTTAAAATAACTGATTTTCCATTTGCTTCATCATATATTCCATCTTCATATTGATCTAAATCCACACCTATAACCCATACATTTTCACCTAAAGCTGCTCTTTGTTTTGCTTCAGTTATTACACCATTTCCAGTAGCTGCTGCTGATTGGAATATAGCTGTAACTCCTCTATCATACATTTGAGCTGCTAATTGTTGCCCTAGAGCTGCATCTGTGAAAGAACCTGAATAAACAACATTTTCTTCCTTTATAGATACATTTGTACCAAGATTTTCGTTAGCATATGTAATACCTTGTTGGAATCCCCAGTTAAATTTTTGAACTGATGATACTTCCATTCCACCTATAAATCCTAATTCTGCTTCTTTTAATTGAAGCGCTGCCGCTAACCCTGATAAAAATCCTGCTTCATGCTCTGCAAAGAATATTGATACAGTGTTTTCTGCCACTAGCGAATTTCCTTGTCCATCATTTGGTGAACCATCAATTATTACAAATTTAGCATCTTGGTATTTTTCTTGCATTGAATAAATTGAAGTTTCAAACTTAAACCCTGGACATATTACCAAATTGTAACCTGCATCATATAAGTTACCTATTTCAATATTATACTCTGCTTCTGTTTCACCAGCTGGCTTTAAGTAGTTTATTTCAACACCTAATTCCTCTTCTGCTTTTTCTACACCTTCCCAAGTTCCTTGATTGAATGACTTATCATCAATATCACCAGCATCAGTAACCATACCAACCCTTATCTGATTTTTTGATGTTTCTTCACCTGTAGATGAACAACCTATCATAGAACCTGCAACTACTAAAGAAAGCATGCACGGTAAAATTCTTTTTTTCATTCTTTGTTTCCTCCTTATTATAGAGAACCACATATATATGAACATACGAACTATATTGTGATTATACATTTTATATTTCGTTTTTTCAATATGTTTTTTGTAAAAAGTTAGATTTTTTAACTTTTTATGAGTTAAAATCATAAAAAAATACAAACCTTTTCTTAAATTCATCAATATTATTCGTCATATTTTTAACCGCTACATATACTAATTTAGTTGCAGAAAAAGAGCTAGAAGAAATCTTCTAGCTCTAATTGATTTTTAATTACATATTATTCAGCTCTAACTGAAATTTCACCATTCTTTACAAGTTCGTATACTTCACTAACTTTAGCAATAGTATCTTCACTTAAGTTTGGATTTTCTTCTGGTATTCCTACACCATCATTTGAGGCATCAAATACTATTGTTTCGCCGCCATTAAATTTACCTGCAAGTTCTGCTTCAATAATTTGGTATGCTGCTTCATTAACCTTTTTTATTGCTGAAGTAAGAACTACTGATTTATTATTTTCAACATCATATATTCCATCTTCATATTGATCTGAATCAACACCAATTACCCAAGCTTCTTTTCCTGCTGCCACTTGTGTCTTAGCTTCATTTATTGCACCAATTCCTACTGAACCTGCTGCAACAAATATTGCTTTAACTCCACTATCATACATTTGAGCTGCTAATTGTTGCCCACCTGCAACATTACTAAAAGTACCTTCATAAACTACATTTTCTTCCTTTAGAGAAATGCTAGTCCCTAAATTTTCATTAGCATATGCTATACCTTCAGCGAAACCAATTTCAAATCTTTGAACTGCTGGTATTTTCATACCACCTATAAATCCAAAGTCTCCTTCACCGATTTCTAAGGCTGCTGCAACTCCCGCAATAAATCCTGATTGCTCTTCTGCAAAATAAATTGAAACTGTGTTATCTGCAACTAAGCTATTTTCTCCTCCATCATTTGGAGTTCCATCTAAAATTACAAATTTTGCATCTTCATATTTTGCTTGAGCTTCATAAATGGCTGTTTCAAATTTGAATCCTGGTGTGATTATAAAATCATACCCAGCATCATAAAGATTTGCTATCTCTGTAGCATAATCAGCTTCTGTCTCTCCTGCTGGTTGCATATAAGTGCTTGATATACCAAACGCTTCCTCAGCTGCTTGTATTCCTTCCCAAGTTCCTTGGTTGAATGATCTGTCATCAATAGTAGCAGAATCTGTTACCATCCCTACTTTTAATACATCATTTCCTTCACCTTCACTTGCTCCACATCCTACAAGTCCTGTAACCATTAATCCTGACATTGCTAATGCAATTAATCTTTTGTTCATATTTAATTCCTCCCTGTCGCAACTTTGCATCTCTGTACATATGCGAATAATCTTGTAAATTATACTTCACTTTCGTAAATTATGCAAAACAGTTAATGTAATTACATTAATATATTTACATCATATTCTTTTAGCCATATATTAAGTTGAATTAAATATGCTATAAGTTGTGGACCTGTCATCAATTGACCAAACCAAGGAGTAGTATATGATTTACCTTCTGTATCAACGATTTCTTTAACAACCTTCTTATCAATTAATTCTAAAATAGGAGACTGGTTATCACTTAAAATCTTATTCATCTCTTTACATACCATTTCTGTATATATAGGATTATGAGTTTTAGGATATGGACTTTTCTTTCTATATACTATATCTTCTGGTAATATTCCTTCTAAGGCTTTTCTTAGAATTCCCTTTTCCCGACCATGAAGAAGTTTTATCTCCACTGGAAGATTAAAAGCATACTCCACTATCCTAATATCTGCAAATGGTACCCTTACTTCTAAGCTATTATACATGCTACATCTATCTTTTCTATTTAATAGATTTACCATGAACCACTTTAAATTCAAATAGAACATTTCTTTCATTCTATAATTTTTCTTATCTTCATTTTCAAAATGTGGTACTTCCTTTAAAGTTTTTAAATATTCATACTGAGCACATTCTTCTATATTAAACTTTTTAATTTTTTCATTTAAAATACTTTTTCTCATTCCCACAGATCTGGACCAAGGAAAAGTTTCTGAATTTAGCATATCCTCATTAGTATACCATGGATATCCTCCAAAAATTTCATCAGCACATTCACCTGATAATCCTACCACAAAATCTTTTCTTATTTCTTTACAAAATAGTAATAGAGATGAATCTACATCTGCCATTCCAGGAATGTCTCTTGCTAAGGTAGCATCTCTCAATGCCAACACCAAATCTTTATGATTTAGCACTACATTTTTATGATTGCTTTTAATAAATTCCGCCACCTTACAAGCCCAGTATTTATCTGAAGTAGGCTGAAACAAAGAAGATTTAAAATACTTCTCATTATCTTTATAATCAATAGAATAAGTGTCTAGCACCTTTCCCCTATTTCTAAATTCTTCTGCTGCTATTGCTGATATTGCCGATGAATCTAATCCCCCTGATAAAAAAGTACATATTGGTACATCACCTACCAATTGACGTTTTATTGCATCAACTACTAATGTTCTTACATGTTCTGCTGCTTCTTCCACAGTTTCTTTATTTTCTTCTAAACTAACCTTCCAATATTCCCACACTTTAATATTTTCCTTGCTTATAACCATACAATTGGCTGGTGCAATTTCTGAAATATTTTTGTAAATAGTTTTTCCTGGAGTTACAGCTGGCCCTAAAGCAAATAGTTCTGTAATTCCATCTCTATCAACTTGAGCCTTTACCATAGGATTTGCTAATATTGCCTTTATCTCCGATGCAAAAATTATATTTTTATTATTAATAGAATAAAATAAAGGTTTTACTCCCATTTGATCTCGTGCTAAAAATACTCGTCCCTTATCTTCATCATAAATGGCAAAAGCAAATATACCATTAAACTTCTTTATGCATTCTACACCCCATGCTATATAAGACATTAATAGTACTTCTGTATCACTGTAAGAATCAAAAGCATATCCTTCTTCTAAAAGATTTTTTCTTAATTCCTCAGTATTATACAATTCACCGTTATACACCAAAACATACTTACTTCCATGGATTATTTTTATCATTGGTTGCTTTCCACCTTCTGGGTCAACCACTATCAATCTCCTGTGCCCCAAAAGTACATTCTCACTTTCATATACTCCTTCACTATCAGGTCCTCGCCTTTCTAATGTCTCAGTCATCCTTTTAATAATTGTGCTATTTGATTTTAAATTTTCACCAAAATTTATCCATCCAGCTATACCACACATAATTTCACCTTCTCATTATTTTCATATAATACACAATTTATGCTTTAAAATAATCAGGGTGATTAATTTTAATTAACGCTACGCTAATTAACACTTCGTTAATGAACGCTACCACTAATTAGTTAAGCCGCTTCGCTAATTAAAAGAATGAAAAATTAAAAATTGAGGATGAAATTCCTTGGGAAATTCCTTTTTTAATTATGAATTATGGATTATGAATTATGAATTAAGGTTGAAACTCCTTAGGGAGTTTCTGAAAATATATTTTTAAAGAATTTCGTAGAAATTCTCACCTTAATTTTTTACATGCTTGCATGCAAAATTTTAACTAGCTTATGAGCGTAGCAATATAAGCGTTTCATTAGCCATTTATGGCTACTTAACTAAGTGAATTAGCGGAGCGATATTCACTGTTTAATTAAATAATAAGGGAATAGCCAGACGGCTATTCCCTTATTATTTTCTTTCATTTTTTATTGTTATTGTTAATGTTGTTATTAATCCTCCATATAAAACTATTGATCCTATAAAGAAGAATGTCATTGCTACTGGTGTCATATTATGCAACCTCACTTTCATTATCAAAACCTGTTATATCTTTATTTTTCCATGGCATTTTACTAACTAAAAGTGCACCTATTATTCCAATTCCTACAATAGCCCATCCATATGTTATTAGTTCAGCTGTTGAATACCCTCCATATGGTGTTTTAATTTCAGTAACTATACTACTTATTAACATAATTGCAAGTATTGTTGGTGTTATATATTTAATAGTAATATCCCACCATTTTCCTATGCTATAATAAGAAACTGAATTTGTATGCTTTCTAATAGTCTCTGGTTTAATTATCCATCCTATTACAAATGCTTCTAATAATCCAATAACTACTATTCCATAATTATTAACAAAGTTATCTATAATATCTAATAAGTAAAGTCCTGCTCTTGTGGCAAAAGCTATACTAACAACAAATCCTAATCCACATATTAAGCTTACTACTTTTTTTCTTTCCCATCCTGTTTTATCAATAACAGCTGAACTTACAGCCTCCACTAGAGATACTGATGAAGTTAAACCAGCAAATACTAAACATGTAAAGAATAATACTCCAAGTATTGTTCCCCATACTCCCATTAATCCAAATACTTTAGGAAAAACTATAAACGCTAGTCCTATTCCACCAGAAACAACTTCTTCAAATGGTAATCCTTGGCTTGATGCCATAAATCCTAATATTCCAAATACGCCTATAGCACATAAAAACTCAAATCCACAGTTTGCAAATGCTGTCATAAATGCACTATTATTTATATCACTTTTCTTTGGAAGATAACTTGAAAAAGTCATCATAATTCCCATTCCAACACTTAATGAAAAGAACACTTGTCCATAAGCTGCAATCCAAACTTGCGGTTCTAACATTTTACTCCAATCTGGTGTAAATAATTTATTTAAACCAATAGTTGCACCTTCTAATGTAACTCCTCTTATAACAATTATAATCATTATAACTATTAATAATGGTAATAATACCTTATTAAGTTTTTCTATACCGCCTTTTACACCTTTGTAGCATATGAACCAATTTACAGCCCATAAAATTGCAATTCCTATAAGTATTGGCCATATTATATAACCAAACTCAAATGCTGAACTTGAAGATTGAAGGAAATCATTATAAAAATATGAATTCGTATCATTTCCCCAGCCTTTTGTAAAACTTAATGTTAAATACTTTAATGCCCAACTTAATATCATCGAATAATAAGCTAATATAATAAATGCATTAATAGTTGGCCACCAACCAAGCCATTCCCATTTTTTATTTGCTCTAGCAATTGCTAAAGGTGTTGAACCTTTATATTTATGTCCCATTCCATACTCTAATATAAGTATTGGAATAGCTGCTGTAAATATAGCTACAAAATATGGAACTAAGAATGCTCCTCCACCATTTGTATATACTAAATAAGGAAATCTCCATATATTTCCCAATCCTACAGCAGATCCTACAGCTGCAAGAATAAATCCTAATTTACTACCCCACTGTTCTCTACTTTCTTTCATTTTTCATTCCTCCATTTTAACAATTTATCATATAATTCACCTTTTTATTATTAATTTGTTACGTTTTCTTTGTCTTTTCTATATAATATATCATTTAAACCATTTATGCAATACAAAATTACATTTTTGTTACATATATCTTGACTTTTTTATTACTTTATCAATGTATACGATTGAATTTTGATTATAATTAATTTTGTAGTACTTTTTTATGATAAATTAATTATGCAATCTTTATAATTTTTGCTTTTTTATATAAAAAAAATTGATATGTATGCAAACATATCAATCTTATTAATTATATTATTAACTTTTCACTTTTAATTTCTTTTCCATAAATAATGCAACACCATCTTCGTCGCAACTTCCAATAACATCTGTGGAAATTTCCTTAACACTCTCCACAGCATTTGCTGTAGCATAACATTCATCTGCTAATTCAAACATTGGTATATCATTTAAATTATCACCAAAGCATATAAGCTTGTCATGCTCAATATAATCACTTAATAGCTTAATTCCATTTGCTTTAGATGCCTCTGCACTATAAGCCTCAAGGAAGTAACATCCTTTTTCATATATGTCTTCATAATATTCAACTGATATTTCATCTATCTTTTTAAGTTCTTCATATATTCCTTTTATCTTTTCGTATTTATCAAAAACTATAAAGTTAATTATTTTTGATTCCTTAATACTCTCTTGATAATTTTCAACTTTTAAGAAAGTCTTTTGTTTTCTATCAGCTCTTTCTTTATAAAAATTATATTCCCATGAATATTCAAATTCTTTATGATAAACCCATAAGTGATTATTTCTTATTCCATACACCATTGCGTTCTTATCAAATTTATTTAATATATCAAACACTTTATCTACTGTATCTTTTTCTATTTCTTTTATATTAATATACTTTTCTTCTTTAATATCATAAAGCAATACACCATTCATTAATACTGCTGGAAGTTTTAGATTTACATCTTGTAATAAATCTACAACCGTTGCAGGTGTTCTTGCCGTAGCAACTGTAAAGTTAACACCATTATCTATAAGCTTGTTCAAAATCTCAGTTGACTTTATAGATACCTCTTTATTACTATTTAATAATGTTCCATCTAAATCTGTAACAAATAATTCCATAATTTTTACCTCATACTTTATCTTTATAGTTACTTATTTCTTTTCCTACGGGTATTACATTATATACTATAAAGAATATAAATTCTAGTATTTTTTTAAATTATGTCCTTTTTATTATATCATTTTTTGTTGAATAAAAAGTTAAGCAATTTTTTGCTTAACTTTTTTATAACTATTTTTCTTTTTCCCATGCAATCATAACATATTTTTTACCTGTTTCTTCTTCCATTATTGCTTCAACTTTTTTCACAGCTTGAAATTCTTTTTCATTTAATTCTGCTACTCTATAATGCATAACATCAACTCCCATATACGATTCTAATTTATTTTGCCCATATATATTTCTACTATTCTATAACAACTTTAATATATTCTTTATTTTTTATACCAATTACTGAGCGATTATTGCTAATATAGTCATCAATGATATCTATAGCTTCTTTTGTTATTACTTCACCAGGACATAAAAGTGGTATTCCTGGAGGATATGGTATTATAGCTTCACAGGCAATATTTTTATCTGCCTCATTTATCTTTATATACTTACATTCTTTTTTAAAAACCTCATAAGGTTCCAATACTTTTTTAGGAATAAAAGAATAATATTTAGAATAATTATCTTGTCTTATATCCTTAAGCTGCAAATTTTCAAATGATTTTAAGAGTTTCTTAAAATCATCATCATCATTTATAGGTGATAGTAGTAAAACTACGCCTGACGCAAAACTCATTTCACATTGTATTCCTTGCTCCCTTAAATACTCTAAAAGTTTATGACCACTGTATTCTTTTGACACCGTTACAATATATCGTGACTTATCAATGTCATAATCCTCTGCCAAATCCTCTTTGGATATTATATGAACTTTATTTAATGAATTAATTATACTTCTATACTTTTCTGCCTTATTTATAAGTCTTTCATATTCATCATAACCATATTCATCTAAATAATATCTTGCATAATCCAGCGATGACATAATAAGATATGATGGCGACGTAGTCATAAAAGTATTTAGATAAAACTCTACATCATTATCATCTGTATTAGATAAAAGATATGATCCTTGAGTTAATGCTGGCAATGTCTTATGGGCACTTAAAACCACATAATCAGGAATTCCATAAATAGCTTTAGGTAACTTGTTATTGGCAATAAAATGAGCACCATGAGCGCTATCCACCACTATTTTTAATCCTCTTTTCTTTAAATCCAACAAAACTTCTTCAATATCATAAGTTATGCCAAAATAACTTGGATAAGTTAAAATAATTCCCTTTAAGTTTTCACACTGTTCTATGGCATCATAAATATTCTTTTTATCTGGTGGTAAAAATATTCCTAACTTTTCATCTATTAGTGGTTCAATATATTTAACTTTTAGTTTTCTTAAAATAAGTCCATTATAGATAGACTTATGGCAATTTCTTTCAACTAATACCTCATCACCTTCATTAAAGGCTGCAAAAATTGAACAAAGATTACCTCCAGTACTTCCATTAACCATAAAATATGCCTTTTTCACACCATATGTCTTTGCTAATAATTGCTGTGCTTCTAATATTATTCCTTCAGGTGCATGAAGGTTATCTAAAGGATCCACTTCTGTTATATCAAGATACCCCATGGTGTCTACAAATTCTTTTCCTATATTATCTTTTAAAAAGACCTTTCCACATTTATTTCCGGGCATTGAAAAAATCAAATTTTCTTCCTTTTTATATTTTAATACTTCATCTAAAAGAGGTGTTTTATTACTCATCTAAGTTCTCCATTCAATGTTTTTTCTATGATATTATAATATAGTTTCTTTCATTTGTTCACATTTTTTAGTAAGTTACTCACAAATATTACCTGAAAATAATTTAGCTATATATCTCTGCAGAGCTAAAGTCTACCTTAAAGTATCCTGGTTCTAACTCTCCTTTTACACCAGTATAAAGTTCATTACCAAAATAAATAGCAACTTTATCTACTCCTAAATTATAACCATAGGTATTAATTAGAGAATTTAACAATCCATCCTCAGTGCTACTACCTAAAGTTTCATCCAAAGTATAATCTGATGAAAACTCAACTTTTAAAACTCCATTTTCTACTTTAGCCGATGTTATTTCCACTTTATCACTAAGTGCTAAAAAATTATTATCATACTGCTCTGCTTTTTGTAGTTCTTTAGTAAGTGCTTTTATAACAGCCCTATCTTCAACAGCTATCTCCTTATCAATATAATATTGTTGCATATTAACACCATCAAAGAAAAAGAGTCTACATTTCATGGTTTTAATTTTAGATTTTTCACTTGAATTATTAGTAGTATCTACTCCATATGATATATATTCTATATGCTTTCCACTATTGAATCCATTATATTGAATAATATACTGAAAATCTCCCTGGCTACTACTTCCCTTTATCTTATAACTTGGAGTCCCTTCTGGAATAAGTGTTTCAATATTTATAGCTTCATTAACCTTCATACTTTTTCGCTTATGAATCATTTCTTTTTCCTTTAATTCATCTTCACTATATTCAAGAGACCATATTTCCATATCAATACCATCAATAGCTGCCACAGCAACAATTCCTTCAGTTGTATCACCTAAAATAACAGTTTCGACATTATTTAAGCTACTGTACTCTTCATCTGTAATGTTATTAACAATCACTGCCACAGTATCATCAGTTATTTTATCTTGCCAAAAATAATCGGTTGCCAATTCTTTATTATTTTTAATTTCATTTTCTATATCATTAGAAATATCACTACTTATGTCACTAATAGTTCCTTCTGTGCTCTCCATCTGTTCTTCTGTATCTACTGAATTCTTTTCTATAAAACTATCTATTTTTTCACAACTTATAAAAAACAATAAGCACATAACCAATATAGACATTACTTTTCCTCTCTTACTCATAATCACTCCTCCTATTAAATTATTAACCTATATTATATTCTATGGAAAATACATTCTTATTAATACATATTTTACCACAGCATAATTGTTAACATAATCATGCCCCACCGTAAAACAGATAGTTTTCTAAATACAAAAAACACCAAAGGTTTTTATCTCTTTGGCATTTTTTATAAAAAAATATTCATATTATCTTGTTATTATTTCTACGCACTTATCTTTGAAGACTTTAGTGCTTACATTGATTAAATCTTCTTTATTTATTTTTTCTAAACCCTCAATTTCATCAAGATATAACTTATAATCACCAAACATAACATCATACATTGCTGTTGCATTAGATAATCTTATGCTTTGTTCTTCATTGAATAATCTCTTTAATTTCAAGCTTTTTACAAGGCTATTAATTTCTTTTTTAGATAATCTTTTTAATGTTTCTTCTAAATTCTCAAAAATACTCTCAATTGAATTTATTGCTTCTTGTACTTTTTCTTCTGCAGTACTGAAAGTAATTTTATATAATCCAATGCTGCTTTCATTGCTAATCCTAGTTAACACATCATAAACTAATCCCTTTTTAGTTCTTAAACTATCAAATAAAAGGGAATTAACACCTTCACCAATATACTGATTTAAAACTTTTAAAGCCTTTATTTCTTCATGACTTAAAGCACTAATATTATATGTAATTAAAACTTTTGCAGTATTAATACCATGTCTTTTATCTTTATAAGTCTTTCCTTCAGCCTTTTCACTTTCTTTTAAAGGTATTTTATATCCAATATTATTCCAACCACTAAAATATTTACTAACAAGATCAATTACCTCTTTAAAACTCTTTTGAGATATTATCACTATAGTTGTGTTTTTCGGGAAATAATATTTATTATAAAAATCTTTTACATCCTCAAGGGTTATCTTTTCTAAAGATTCTTCTGTACCAATAATGGGATATTTTATTCTTCTCTCCTTATAACTATTAAGGAATAACCTATCTTCACAGAATTGTTCTACTTCTTCATCCCACTCTTTAAGTTCTTCCTTAATAACATCCATTTCTTCTTCAAAACCAGTATTTCCCAACGTAGTATTAATCAATAAATCTGCATATAATTCTATACCTTTTTCTAAATCCTCACTTAATAATGTTCCATAATATATTACATAAGGATAATTAGTCATGGCATTTTGAAAGCCAAAAATTTCACTAAATTCTTTATTTATTTCTGCTTCCGACCTCTTACCTGTACCCTTATAAATCATATGCTCAGTTACATGTGCAATACCAAGCTTTCCATCTGTATCTCTTACTGCACCAGCATCCAATGCTATAGATATAGATGAAAGCATAGAATCAGTACTTTTATATACAAGCTTCAAACCATTTTTTAATATATACTCCTGCATACCTATCCCCCAAAATTATATAATTATGAATTATGAATGATGAGTGATGAATTGTGGAATAAACTCCTTACGGGAGTTTAGAAAAATATAAATTTCAGAAATTCTGTAAGAATTTCATCCTTAATTCATCATTCTTAATTCATCATTCATCATTTCATAAGCTGTAAACCAGTTTATGAAAAAAACGAAGCTATTGCTTCGTTTTTTATTATTCTGCCTTAAGTGCTATAGCACATTCAATTCTCTTCTTTTGCATCTTACATCCAATTTCATATGGAATGTTGATGTTTCCATTGAAGCTTAAGTTATTGGCTTGGCATCCACCTGAACAATAGAATCTAGCCCAACAATCTCTACATTTTGGTTTATTGTAAATGTGTGCCTTTTTAAATTTCTTTCCTAACTCTGCATCATAAGTATCATCATAAATGCTTCCTAATTTGTATTCTTCTCTACCTACAAATTGGTGACATGGATAAACTTCCCCTTGTGGAGTTATGGCTACATATTCAAATCCAGCACCACATCCTGAAATTCTCTTATAAACACATGGACCCCCATTTAAGTCTATATTAAAGTGATAGAAGTTAAATTCATCTCCTTCTTTCTTTCTTCTAGACATTTCAGCATATAGTTTATCATAATTGTCAAATATTTCCGGTAAATCACTTTCTGTTAATGCTAAAGGATGTCCATCTTCTAATACTACTGGCTCAATTGATATTTCTCTAAAGCCTTCATTTACCATTGCCTTAACATCTTCATAGAAATCTGTATTTGCATGAGTAAATGTTCCTCTTACATAATAAGTTTTACGCTTATCTCTCTTAGATATCATCTTCTTGATATTTGGAAGTATATCATCATATGAACCAGAACCATCAACTTTAATTCTTACATTATCATTAACTTCTTTTCTTCCATCTAAAGAAAGAATTATATTACCCATTTCCTTATCCATGAAATCCATCATTTCTTCAGTTAAAAGAGTAGCATTTGTTGTCATGGTAAATCTTATATTTTTTCCCCATGCCTTTTCATTTTCTCTAGCATAAGCTATGATTTCTTTGATAGTCCCCATTATCATTGTAGGTTCTCCACCAAATAAATCTATTTCTATGTTTCTTCTTGGACCACTTCTCTTAACAACATAATCTATTGCTTGCTTAGCTGTTTCTAAAGACATTACACCTTTATGTCCATTATATTCACCTTCATCAGCAAAACAATATTTACATCTTAAGTTACATCCATGAATTATATTTAAGCATACTGCTTTTATATAATCCCTATCATCCATTGAAGAATGAGCTATATCTTCGTATTGATCTTTTGTATAAAGAATTTCTTCATCAATTAATTGTTGTAATTCTTCATAAGCTTCTTCAATTACATCAGCGCCGTACTTATCTCCAAAGTCTGCTATTAACTCTTCTTTTGATCTTAATTTATTATCATCTACTAAATCGTATACTAGCTCATCTACTATATGAACTGCTCCTGTATTTACGTCTAAAACAAAGTAATTTTCACCTTGTTTAAATTTATGAATTAAAGCCATTAAAACTTCCTCCTTAATAATATAGCTATTATTAAACATTATTCCTTATATATATGTAATATTTTTTCTTTCAAATATGATAACAGTAATATTTTTAATTACTAATCACCTATATTACTTTTTTCATATCTCTTTACCTTTTAAAAGTTTAGGCAGTAACCGTACATTAGTCACTGCCCTTACATTAACTATTAGTTTTCACACTCTAAGTTAGCAACTGTACAAGAAGTTTTGCAAGCTGATTGACATGAGTTTGCACATTCCTTACATCCTGGTTTGCATAAGCTATTCTTGATGTTAGTCTTGTTAATTGTCTTAATATGTTTCATGTACAAATCCTCCATTTTCTATTAATAACAACAGTTATTATAGCACATTTTCCCACTATAATAAAGAATTTACTTATAATATTGGATATTTTTTTTAAAAAATAGCTAAGCTAACAAGCTTAACTATTTTTTAAAGTGAACTTTCTTTTTTAATTTCATTTATCATTTCTTCTTCACTTAATGTTTTGTCATCATATGAATTGTATAAATCTTCCAATGAAACAGTATAATAAAGTCCTTTTTCTTTTTTATTTTTTTTATTTTTTTCACTTATTTTATTCTTTATCATAGTTCCAGCTGCAACTGAAGCTGCTATTGCTGAAAGTGCTCCTAAAAAAATCTTTTTTCCATTCTTTCCCGCCATAATTTCACCTCTATATTATAAAAATTATAATAATCTATGTTAATTTAATTAATTTATTTTTTCATTAATTAAATTAATAATTTCTATATTTTTATCATCTTTAGGAATATTATAATCCCAAGCTTCATTTTTGTCATCCTCAAAAAAATACTGTGCTTTAATTATAATTTCTGGTTTATATTCAAAATGTAAAATATCAAAATGAGACCATTTACCACCCCATACAAATCCATACTTTTCAAAAGATTCTACTATTACTTTTGGATAAATAGCTATTCTACTATCACCCTTTTCTCTTGGTACCCACTTCCAATAATCTGCATCATTTCTATTTAAATCTATGGCAATGCCATAGGAATGAGGACTTAACATTCCAGTATCTTGAATAACTCTGTAATTATACGTACCACTGATTGGCATTACAAAATTATTAATTTTTGCATCATCACAAGATGCAATCCAAACTTCATCCAAAGCTTTTTTTAAATTTTCAGCAGCATTATTACATTTATTAAAAATTATATTACCATATTTGGTATTAATAGTAGTTAAATTTTTTTCAATTTCACTTTTACTACTGCCGTAAACATTATTTAATAATTTATAGTTTCTTAGTCTTCCTGGATCCTTGTTTAATTCCATCACCTTTCTAATAGGCTGTAGCGGATAGCTTTCAAAAAATAAATCTTGTAAATCTGGATTAATAAATTTCTCATTTACTGATTTATCTTTTAAATCATCATATATTATTCTAGTATTATTCTTTGTGATTATAAAAATTTCACCTTTTTCATTTTTTTCAATTGATGATATATAGTCACTATATCCCTTTATTAGTGAAAATAAATTTTTCTTTAACTCATCATTATCTTCTGTTTCTTTCATTGCAAAAACATAGTATCTATTAGTACAGAAAATAAGTCCTAAAAAAATAAATAAACAGCAAAATATTTTTTTCATATTTACATCACCGTATCCTAAAAAATTATAACTATTAAATATATTTCCCTTAAAATTGTATTTTATAACCATATATAAATAAAAAAACTATTGCATTTCTGCAATAGCTTTTTTATTTTTTTAAGAAAATGGCTGATACACACTTTCATTTAAATATATGCTATCAACTAAATTTCCAGATGAATCATACTTATCTAAATAAGTATAGCAATCAAGACTACTTATTGCCTCTACTCTAGGTTCATAAGTATATCCATTAGTAGCATTTGAATTTGACCATATTTCCACAGTTAGAGATCCTGATGTTGATGAAGTAGTTATTATTAATGGATAGTCATAAGTATTAACAAATCTTAAGTCAATTAAATCATCTGCTAATGTTGCATCTAATCCTATTCCTACATAACCTACGGTCATCATATGATTTTGTCTTTCTGTTGGAAGTATCCCTGCTCTAAGTTCTGCATTATATAAAGTAGTAGCTATTTGGCATACTCCGCCTCCCATTCCTGGAACTACTTTTCCACCTACATAAGTGTTTGAACTTACAAAACCTCTCTCTGCTGTAGTTGGTCCTATTCCATCAGTACAAGAGAATTCCTCACCTGGCATTAATAATGTATTATTAAAATATGATGCCCCTGTTTGAATATTATGTCCACTATTTCCAGGTGAAAAATACGTTGTAAAGCTTGAAATTCTAGTATCAATTGTTCTTAATTCATTAGCAGTTATATCTGCTTCACTTTCAACTAATGCTCCATTAGCAACTACATCAGCCCCACCGTTTTTGCCAGTGATTTGAGAAGTTATTGAATCAACTAAAGCTTTCTCGTCTAATACATATCCGTTTTGTCCTTCAACTATATTTACTACTCCACCTGAAATTGATGCACTTGCATTTACTGGATCAACTTTTACATCTTCAGCTATCTGTGCAACAAATTCCTTAATCTTTTCTTCATTAACTGTAGTTGTCATGTTATAAGTTTTTTTCTTAGGTTCATTAATTAAATTTAATTTTCCCTTGAAACTCTTGTTTTTTCCATATGACATTATTTTATCTTCAAGTTCATCTTTATTAGTTGTAACATCTAATCCAGCATAACTTGAAGAATACTCTTTATCATTTACAGTTACCTTAACAGTTTTACTAGCAATCTCAGCATCTTTTTCTGCTAACACCTTTGATAAATCCACTTCATTTAATTCACCTACTGGTTCAGAATAAATATATACTTCTGGATATACCTTATACTCATAACTATCAACAAGTTTTTTATTACTTGTCCACCAATATAATACTCCACCTATAATAGCTATAAGAACTATAATTCCTGCTATTAATCCAATCTTAAATTTTTTATTCTTTAAATCTACATCCTTATAAATATCTTTTTCAGAGATTTTATTGATAGTATCTTCAAATTCAGCCATTTCTTCATGAGCTTCATTTTCTATTGGTTCTTCAGAAGTTGTTTCATGTACTTCATCTACTTTTTTATCATCATTGCTCATATTAATCCCTCCCCTATTTAAACAACTTTTCCCCTAAACCATTATACACTATTTATACCTTTTATTATCACTTTTTCATTCGCAAAATTCCCTCATTTTTTTTACTATTTTTTCTTTATACTGTTATTTATTTTAGTGTATACTATAAATACTATTATTATATTAAGGAGATACTAATGAATAAATCATTTAATGAATTAAATATAAACAATTCAATTGTTGTTGGACTGGAAAAACAAAATATAACAATACCTACAGGTATTCAAGAAACTGCTATTCCCTTTGCTTTAGAAAATAAAGATATTATTGCAGAAGCACATACTGGAACTGGAAAAACTCTTGCATTCCTTATTCCTATATTTGAAAAGATCAACGTAGAAAAACGTGAAATGCAAGCTATTATTCTAGCACCTACTCATGAGTTAGTAGTCCAAATTGAATCACAAATAAAACTTCTATCTACTAATTCTGGCATAAATGTTACATCTTTATCAATAATGGGAGAGTCTAACATTGAAAAGCAAATAAAGAAACTAAAAGAAGTTAAACCACACATAATTGTTGGTTCACCTGGAAGAATTCTTGACTTAATCAAAAAGAAAAAGATTACTGCCCATACTATTAAAACTATAGTACTAGATGAAGCAGATAATTTATTATCTAAAAATAAGCCTGTAATAATAAAAGATATTATAAAATCAACTATGAAGGATCGTCAGCTAATGTTCTTCTCTGCAAGTATTAATAAAGAAACTTTAAACCTTGCTAAAACATTAGTAAAAAATGTTGAAATTATCAAAATTGAAAATAAATCTGAAATAAACCCTAAAATTGAACATATCTGCATCTTAGTAAGTCTTAGAGATAGGTTTGAAAATTTAAGAAAACTACTTGCTGCTGAGCAACCTCAAAGAGCTATAGTATTTGTTAATAACAATACTGACCTTAGACAGATTAACGAAAAATTACAATACCACAAGGTTAAATCTACAGCTATTTATGGAAATGCCTCTAAAGAAGAACGACAAAGAGCTTTAGATGCTTTTAGAAGAGGTAAATGTAATGTTCTTGTTTCTTCTGACTTATCTGCCAGAGGGCTAGATATTCCTGAAGTAAGCCATATAATCAGCTTAGATTTCCCTGTAAATCCTGATGAATACTTACATAGAGCTGGAAGAACAGCTAGAGGAAATAATTCTGGAGTTTCTGTATGTTTAATAACTAATAAGGATATTGAAATACTTCAATCTTATGAAAAAGCTTTTGACATTGAGTTTACCGTAAAAAAATTATACGGTGGAAAACTTATGGACATGGAACAATAAATAATTATGAATTATAAATTATGAATTATGAATTAAGGACCTATAGGCCCCCTAATTAGATTGGACAATATTAATTTAAATAAATTAAAATAAAAGTATAACTATTAGGAGGGCTATAGCATGGAAAAAGTTATGTTTAAAAGAAGATTT
>JABLTN010063517.1_pt1 | contig 68165 bp, 57 predicted proteins | sample 7160141 | NCBI WGS metagenome assembly JABLTN01 (sample SAMN14651226, study PRJNA627086) | human gut metagenome | isolation source: feces | host: Homo sapiens | reverse complement strand
CTTGACCGCCTCCGTTCGGGTGCTCGCCCGGCCGGCGCGCGGGGCCGCCCGGTTCCCGCCTTCGGGGGACACCCCGAAAAAAGAAAGACGGCCGCCTCCGGAGCTCGCCCGCCTTCCGCGCGGGCCGCCCCTCGGCGACCGTCCCTGGTCGATTCTCTCTGCGCCGGGTCGTTTCCGCTCATTTCAATATAGATACGGTTTAGGTACAGCCACGTATTCAGACGTTCAAACATTTCCGCTGCATTCGGTTCTGAGCATGTATGTGCAAGCGCCCTAGCCTCGTTCCTAAGACCAAAAAAGAAGAGGGCTCCAACGCAGCCCTCTTCTTAAAACGTTATATATGTTGGCGATCTTACGCGAGCTTGAAGAACTTCTTCTTACCAACCTGAACCTCAGCACCCTTCAAGGATTCAGGAGCGAGATTATACGACTTCGCAGCAAGCGCCTCGCCGTTCACGCGAACCGCGCCCTCGTCGATAAGACGACGTGCGGCCGAAACGCTCTGCGCAGCACCAGCGTCGACAATGACCTTCGCAAAATAGACCATACCATCTTCGCCCGGCGTAAGGTCGGCATCGAAGACAGGAGCATCGGCCGGGAAGCCATGAGCCTTGAACTTCAAGTCGAAATCGGCCTCGGCGGCCTCGGCGGCGGCTTCGTCATAGTAGGCAGCAACGATATTGCGAGCCAATGCGCGCTTCACTTTGTTGGGATGAAGCTCGTCAGCAGCAAGGCCCGCCTCAATCTCGTCGATCTTAGCGACGCTCTCGGTCGAAGCAAGGCGATAGTACTTCACCATGAGTTCGTCAGGGATGTTCATAACCTTGCCGAACATATCGTTAGGCTCATCGGTCAGACCAATATAGTTGCCGTAGCTCTTCGACATCTTGCGCACACCGTCGGTACCCTCGAGGAGCGGAAGGGTGAGGGCAACCTGCGGCTCCATGCCCATCTTCTCCATGAGTTCACGGCCGGCAAGCAAGTTGAACAGCTGATCGGAGCCACCGATTTCGACATCAGCCTTAATAACGACCGAGTCGTATGCCTGCATAACGGGATACAGGAACTCGTGCAGCGCGATGGGCAAACCGCCCGCGTAGCGCTTATGGAAGTCATCGCGCTCAAGAATGCGAGCAACCGTGAAGTTGCTGATGAGCTTGAGCAGGTCTTCCATCTTCAAATCAAGAATCCACTCAGAGTTATAGCGAAGCGTGGTTTTCTCCGGATCAAGAATTTTAAACGCCTGATCAACGTAAGTTTGCGCATTCACTGCAATTTGCTCGCGCGTAAGCTGCGGACGAGTGGAATTGCGACCCGAAGGGTCGCCGATAAGAGCGGTGCCGTCACCGATAATGAGCGTGACATGATGGCCCAAGTCTTGGAATTGACGGAGCTTGCGCAACGGAACGGCGTGGCCAAGATGAATATCAGGTGCCGTAGGGTCAACGCCAAGCTTGATATTCAAGGCGGTGCCACGCTTAAGTTTTTCGAGCAACAAGTCCTGCGGAACGATAGTGTCGGTACCGGACTGAATGATGTGGAGCTGTTCTTCGGGAGTTATCGAACTCATCCCCTTCGACTATCGCGGATACTAAAAGAGGCGAACACTCTCGTGCTCGCCTCTTGTGAATTCTGGTGGAGCCTAGGGGGATCGAACCCCTGACCTCATGGCTGCCAGCCATGCGCTCTCCCAGCTGAGCTAAGGCCCCGTGTGCGCTTCGTCTATTCAAGGCGCGTTCATATATTATACGCGTCCCTTAATACAGGTCAAGCAACAATTTTAAGAAAAACTGGCTACTCCGCAGCTTCCTCGCCCTTAACATGCTCGGGCAGAGACTCGAGCGCATCGATAATCGGCTTGAGGGCACCCTTGACATCGTAAGCAGGAATGTTGCCCGCATCGACAAGCGACGCGACGGCCGGATCCATGGGCAACGTGGCGTAAGCAGGAATGCTGTACTTCTTTGCCACTTCCTCACCCTGAGGTTCACCGAAAATATAATGGCGTTTGTGGCACTCGTCGCACTCAAAGTAGGCCATGTTTTCGACGAGACCGAGCACGCTCACGCCCATTTCCTGAGCAAGATTCACCGCTTTGCCGACAATCATGCCGACAAGTTCCTGCGGAGCAGAAACGGTAACGATGCCGTCGAGGGGCATCTGTTGGAACACCGTAAGCAGCGTATCGCTCGTGCCCGGAGGCATGTCGATAAGCAAATAATCAAGATCGCCCCAATTAACCTGATTAAAGAATTGGGTCAGGATGCCCGTAACCACGGGACCGCGCCATGCAACAGGCATGTCATCTTGCGGAAGCAGCAGATTGGTGGAAATGATTTTCACGCCTTCAGCGCCGATGCCAGGATTCATGCCATTCTGATCGGCGCAAAGCGGTCCCTTCGCGCCAAAGGCCTTCGGAATAGAAGGACCGGTGACGTCAGCATCCATGATGCCAACCTTCTTTCCTGCGCGCATGAGCTCGGAGGCAAGCAAGCACGTAACCGACGTTTTTCCCACGCCACCCTTGCCGCTCACAACACCGATAACTTTCTTAAAGCTCGACACCGAATTGGGAGCAAGCTTCGAGGGCGCCGTACGCTCCCCGCACGATGCGGAACACGAGCCGCAATCATGCGAGCATGTATCGGGAGTTTGGTTCGTAGTATCGTCGGCCATTTCTTCCTTCTTTCTTCAGGTTGCCGCCGGCATCGTCCAACCCCCTTGAATCCCGCTGAGACGGGATGCCGGCATGTATGCTTCGTTGCGATAATAGCACTTTATTCCCGAAATAGAATAACGCCAGCCGTGGTCGGCTGGCGTTACTGATGCAGTTGATGCCATTTAAGTTTATTTGGTCACGCTACCCGGCAGCACCGGTTCCACCCGTACCGCCCGCTGCCCCTGATCCAGGTGTCGAGGATGACCCTGGATCGGGAGTAGTAGTGCCACCCCCCGTGGTACCTCCCGGGTTTTCACCAGCAGCACCTCCCGGCGTTTCGCCCGTAGCGCCACCTGTGGAGCCTCCCGGCGTTTCACCAGCGGTGCCTCCCGCAGTTTCACCCGGAGTTTCTTCGGGGGTTTCCTCGGTAGTCTCCTCAGTCGCTTCCTCTTCCTTCTTCTCCTCGTCCTCATCCTCGTCTTCGGACTTGCCGCCGCCCTTATATGCGGAATTGTAGTTCGGAGCGGAAGCCGACTTGAAGTCTTCGTTCGGCTGACCCTGCAGGCAAGCGCTTATGAGGTCGCGCCAAATCTCTTGACACCACGTGTTCGTTTCAAGCTGAACGCTGTTGTCACGCGAACCCGTCCATACAGCGCAAGAGAGTTGCGGAGTGTAACCGACGAACCACAAATCGTGCCAATCGTCGGTCGTGCCCGTTTTGCCGGCAGCGATTTGGCCCGAAGGCAAAGCCGCGGCATTCGCGGTGCCATACGATGCGTTATAGATAACGCCCTCGAGCACCTGGGTTACCGCATATGCCACGGAGTCGGTAATGACCTGCTTGCCCTCGACGCCAGCGGTATTGTCGACGGGCACGTTGCCAGACCTATCGGTCACCTTCATGATGCCCGTGGGGTCGCGATGCACGCCGCCTGCGGCAAACGTGCCATAAGCGCCCGCCATTTGGGTGGTGTTGGCGTTATAGACGCCAAGGGTAATCGTTGGCGCGGTGCCAAGGTTGTCGCCGTCAAGGCCAAGACGCTCAGCCACCGATTTCACCGATTCGGGAGTAACGCCACTCGACGTGTCGGTGATGAGGCGCATGAAGCCCGTGTTCGACGAAACGGCAGTCATGTTCGCGATGGAGAGATTACCGTAGTTCTGCTTGCCGTAGTTGTAGATTTTCGCGCCGTTGACTTCTACCGGGCCGTTGCAATTCATGTACGTCGTTTGCGGATTGATGCCCTTTTCGATGGCATCGGTAACCGTAAACGCCTTGAATGTCGAGCCCGTTTGCGTGCCCGATTTGCTCGTGGCGATGTTGTACTGGTCGGCATCGTAATCTTTGCCGCCGATCATGGCTTTGATAAAGCCCGTATTGGGGTCGACGAGCGTGAGCGCGAATTCCTGATTGCTGGCCGCAAGGCGCCCGGAATCGTACTGCTTCTGCACGGCGGCTTCGGCGTAGCCCTGCATTTCGGGATCGATGGTGGTCACAATTTGCAACCCGCCCTGGAAGACCTGCTCGTGATCGTACGTCTCGAGAATTTGGTCGCGCACATAGCTGGTGAAGTACTTATAGAGGTACACGCCATTCGTGCCGGTTTCCTCTTGAACGTTGAGGTTCAGGTCCTCGGCCTTCGCCGCGTCATATTCCTCTTGGGTGATAACGCCATTGGTGAGCATGCGCGAAAGCACCACATTGCGACGATCGAGCGCGTTGTCGGGGTTGACGACCGGGTTGTACATCGTGGGCGAATTCGGAATGCCGATGAGCGTCGCGGCCTGAGCAATAGTGAGGTCACTCGCATTCACCGAGTAATAATGCTCCGCCGCAGCCTGGATGCCGTAGCAGTTGTCACCGTAGTTGATGGTGTTCAAATACATCATCAAAATCTGGTCTTTGGAGTAAATCTGTTCCATCTCTTCGGCGAGCGTCATCTCGCGAACCTTGCGCTTGATGGAAATCTCGTTCATCTCGGAAGACAAGATGGTGTTGCGCACATACTGCTGCGTGATGGTGGAAGCGCCCTCTTGGCCGCCAGCGAGATTCACGAACACCGCGCGTACAATACCCTGCAAGTCGACGCCGCCATGGTCGTAGAAGCGCTCGTCTTCCGTCGCGACCGTTCCCTTGAGCACGTAGGGGCTCACTTGGTCGATTGTGACGGGCTCGCGTTTCTCCATGTACAACTCGGCCAGCACGGTAGTGCCGTCGTTGGCATAGATGGTAGACTGTTCCGGCAAGTCGAAAGCAGTCGTATTCTGCACACTGGGCAAATCGGCGCACCAGTCATCTATCAAGGACATAACTCCCTGATAGCAGCCGTAGCCGACCAGCCCGATGCCGGCCAGAACAATGATGATGGCCCAGAGGCCTGCGTGTGCGCGTTTTTCGCGCTGTTTTCTCCGTGGTTTCATACTGTGCAACGATACCCGAAAGCGATACTATTCGCAAAGTTTTACACGAAGACGATTGGACTTTTTACATGATGAACCCATACAGGCATATGGAACTTCTCGCCCCCGCAGGCTCTATGACGTGTTTGCATGCCGCGGTGGCGGCCGGAGCCGATGCGGTGTACTTGGGTTGCGATGCGTTCAATGCCCGCCGCAGCGCAGACAACTTCACCCTTGACGACCTGGCGCGCGCGTGCGATTTCGCCCACCTGCGCGGGGTTCGCGTGTACCTCACGCTCAACATCGCGATTATGCCCGACGAGATCTCGGCGGCGCTTGAACTTGCCCGCCAGGCATGGCGACGTGGCGTAGACGCCCTTATCGTGCAAGATATCGGACTCGCCGCCGAAGTGAGGTGCGCGCTGCCCGATGCGCGCCTGCATATCTCGACGCAGATGAACACGCACAACATCGACGGCGTGCGGGCAGCGGCGGAATTCGGCGCCGAACGCGTAACGCTGGCGCGCGAGCTGAGCCGCACCGAACTCGCCGAAGTAACCGAAGAGGCGCATAGCCTGAATATGGAAACCGAGTGCTTCGCGCACGGCGCCCTGTGCATTTGTTATTCGGGGCAATGCCTTATGAGCTCCATGATCGGCGGACGCTCCGCGAACCGAGGCACCTGCGCGCAGGCATGCCGCCTTCCCTACACCCTTCGAGACGAAGACTCCGACGCAGAGCTTTCGGCACCGGGCGACCGCCTGCTTTCCCCGAAAGACCTCTGCACCATCGACATGCTCCCCAAACTCGCGGAAACGGGCGTCGACAGCCTGAAAATCGAGGGCCGCATGAAATCGCCCGAATACGTATTCGCCGTGGTGGCGGCCTATCGCGCGGCAATTGACCGCTTGGCATGCGCCATCGACGAAGGCACGCCTCTTGAAGAAGCGGGCGCGACCGAGGAAGAGCATCGCGCGCTTTCCGAGGCCTTCAGCCGCGGATTCACCGAAGCCTATCTTTCCCGCCGCCGCGGAAACGACATCATGGGCTATGGCCGCCCGAACAACCGTGGCGTTTTCGCCGGACGCGTTACGAAGGCGAAGGGCCGCGAGGTTGCCGTGGAGTCCCAAACCGATCTGCATGAAGGCGACGTGTTGGAATTTTGGACCAATAAGGGCCATTTCGCCTCAACGCTTGAGGCGTTTGAGCGCAAAGGCGACATGTATTACTTCGAAATCGACGGCCGCGTGGGCAAAGGCGATCGCGTGTTCCGCGTTCGCGACGCTTCCATGGCGTTCCACGACGACGATTTGGAGCCTCGCCTTCCCGCACGCATGCGCGTCGTGGCCCATATCGGCGAGCCTTTGCGCTTTGTGGCAGAATGCGCCGGCGTGCAAGCCTCTTTCGAGGGCGCAACGGTGGAGGCGGCCCGCACGAAGGCCATTACCCCCGAAGAAGTGCGCGAGCACGTTGACCGACTGGGCAATACGCCGTTTTTCCTTACGGACCTCGATGTCGATGTCGACGAAGGCGTGGGCATGGGCTTTTCGGCTTTGCACAAAGCGCGCACGCAGGCGCTGAGGATGCTCGCCGAAGCCATGCTCAATCCGTGGCGCGATCGCATTATCGAAAAAACCGAGAAGCCCGAACACAGCCGCCCCATGCCGAAACCGACCGCCGATGACGCGTGCGTCGTAGCGTTCGCCACGAATCCCGCATGCGCGCGCGCCGCCAAAAAAGCCGGCGCCGATGCGGTATTCGTCGCCGCCCTGAACTATCGTCGCGGCGAAGCATGCTGCGAGGGCCGTATCGTCGACGAGGAGCAGGCGGGATACCCCGGCCGCTGCGCGATCGCCCTGCCCGTGGTGGACAAGTTCCCCATGAACAGTGAGGAAGACGTCGACTTGTGGAAGTGGGCGAAACCTGAAAAACCGCTGTTCGTTGAAAACCTCGGCCAGCTCGTGCGCGGCGCGAACATGGGATCGCTTGTTGAAGTGGGACCGCACCTGCCCATCACGAATGCCGCCTCGCTTTCCGTCGCAGCCGCCCTGGGAGCTCGCCGCGTATGGCTCTCCCCAGAGCTTTCCTTGAAACAAATCGCTGAGCTCGGCAAAAATTCACCCGTCGAACTGGGCATTGTGGTTTGCGGCAACCAGGAGCTCATGACCTGCGAGCACTGCTTGCTCATGAGCCAGGGCGCATGCAACCAGAAGTGTTCGCAATGCGAACGACGCACCCACGCGCACACGCTGCTCGATCGCAAGGGCTATCGTTTCCCCGTGGTAACCGACTGCTTTGGCCGCAGCCACCTCTACAACGCCGTACGCTTCGATGCCGCGCACGTGGTTGACGAGCTTATCGACGCGGGCGTTTCGGCCTTCATGATCGACACAACGCTCATGAGCGCCAACGAAGCCGGCAAGGCGACCTCCCGAGTCGTGCGCGCCATCGAAGCCGCCAAGCGCGGCACGAACGTCACAAAGGCGGAAGGCTGCACGACGGGACACTTGTTCAGAGGCGTGCAATAAGCACCCGTACGGAGTGCCGTAACCTCGCAGTTCATCTCAAATGCTGCCCGCGTTTCCCCGAAACGGAAACGCGGGCTTTTTTATTGGCCACCCACCAAAAAATGGGAGAAACGCGTGAACGCTTCAACAAAAACAAGCAAATTTCGAACGATTGCCGCAGAGTCCATGCGAGGAAATCGCCTGGAATTCAGCCGCAACAAGCGGCAATGCGGCACCAAAACGCGAGGAAAAGCACGGGGAACGGGCAAGGATTGGGCAAGGTTTCGCCTCTAGCATAGGCGTGCGCCCGCAGCGACGCAGACCGCAGCAATCGATTAGGAGGCGACCATGCCTACGTCCCTTTGTCCACCCAATATCCCCCACGCGCCCTTTTCGCGCCGATCATTTTTCGCCCTTGCCGCCACGGCTGCATCATATGCCGCATTGGGCCCTGTAGCCTTCGAAGGCGCACCGTTAGACCACGCCAGCCAGCACCATCTTTTCCGCCAAGCCTGGGCGGCAGAAAGCCGAAACCCGCAGAGCACAATCGAAGGTATCCTGGGCGCCACGAGATGCGCGCTCGACGAGCTGAAGGCGCACGAATACGATTCGTACTACCTGGGCACTCCTTATGGCAACACCGGCCCCGACGGCGCCGGGGGCGACATTTCCACCTGGGATTGCTGGCACCCCAACGGCAAACCAAAATCAAATGGGCAGACTTACATGAACTGCACGGGGTTCATCGTCGCAGTGCTTGAAGCGTGCGGCGCCAACTGCGACCCCATAGGGTCTTATGTTGGCTCATCGGGATACAACAGAGGCAACAAATCGAACTTGTCACGTTGGATTTCCTATCTCAACGACCACTCGGAACTGCGCACGAGATACGAAAGCAAAGAAAGCATGCTCGCCAGCGGCCAGCTGCGCAAAGGCGACATTATCATTGCCGATCCGCTCGATTGGGGAACGCCTGGCGCCGATTGCCACATTCTGTTCTTCTGGGGCGACGCGCCGAACCATGATCTGGCATGGCATTCCTCAAGCCACGCGGACGGCGTGATTGCCGGAGCGTGCCCCGGCAATATGATTTCCCAAATCACAGCAAAATGGGGCAACGTCTATTGGCTCCACGTGCCGCTCACGAACCTCATCACGCTTGCGCTTCAAAAACGCTCTGCGGAAATCTCGGTCGCGACGGGCGATGAAGGCGCGCCGTTTTATTCGCTTGAGGGGGCACAATTCAGCGTGTTCCAGCATTGCGAAAACGGCGTATGCAGCGGGCTGATTACCGAATTCTCTACGAACGCACAAGGCTGCGCCGAAATTGAACTTACTCCCGGCCAGGGCGTGTGGATTCGGGAGGACCACGCCCCCTTGGGATTTTGCACCTGGGATGAACCGCGGTATATGGAGGTGGGCCAGGCGGCAGGCGCGCAAACGCTTGACGATACGCCAAAAACCGTGCGCGTCGCCATCGAGAAACGAGACGTCGAAACCGGCGAGCGCGCCCAAGGACATGCCGCACTCTCGGGAGCGCTCTTCGAGCTCGTCGATTCGCGGGGAAACTCCTATACCGCAGAAAGTACGTGGCTCGAAACCGAAGCTGGCGGCGCGTGGATTGCGAAATTTCCCGAAATCGCGCGCGGAGCTGTTCGCGTTCGTGAGGTTTCAGCGCCGAAGGGCTACGCCGTCGCGCCGCTTCCGCATGCGGATGCCGATGGGTGGATGGCCCTCGATTTAGCGCCCGAGAGCGATGAACCCTGCGCGACCGTAGCCCTAACCGCATACAATCGCGTGTTTCGAGGAGACATCGAGGGCGCGAAATTCTTCGAGCATGAGGGCGAGAGCGACGAATCGCTGAAATCGCCCCTCGAAGGAGCGGAATTCGAAATATGGCTGCAAGACGACGGAAGCCTTGCGGACAAGGGCTACAACGTTGCCCCTATTCTTGACGCGCAAGGAAAAGCCGTTGTCTCAAACGACGGGTCGGCGCTTTTCGGTTCGCTCATGGGAACCGTCACAACAAAAAGCGACGGACGCTTCACTTCGAAGGATTTGCTTGAAAACTGGGAGCCAGAAGCCCATGGCGGACAATCGGCGCCGAGTTGCGCCCTGCCCTATGGAACGTACACCATTGTTGAAACGTATTGTCCCGACGAGGCGCTCAGACTCGTCGATCCAATCACCGATATCGAAGTGCATGCCGACGCGCACATCGTGTTCATGACGATTGAGGACCATCGCATCTACTCGCCCGTACGCGTAAAGAAGACCGATGCCGAAACGGGTAAAACCGTGCTTTCGCCAGGAACTGTCGTCGAGTTGCTTAGGCAAGACGCCAACGGCGAATACCAACCCGTGTCATTCGAGGTGCATACGCCAAGCACCGAACAGATTTCCCACTTCACGATTCCCGAGTCGGGCATGGTGCAATTCCCCGAAAGGCTCGCCTGGGGCAGCTATGCCATTCGGGAGGTTTCAACCATCGCTCCCTATCTCACGCGAAAAGAGCCCGTGTACTTCGAGGTTTCGCAGAATCACCAATGGGAGGAAAACGACGTCATTGAAATAACCTTGCCCAACGAAAAGGCATATGGAGTCATCGAAGGACGCAAGATCGATATTCTGACCGGAGAGGACGTCTCGGGGGCCACCTATGAGGCACGAGCCGCAACCGACATCGTATTCCCCGACGGAACGCTTGCGCTACACAGGGGCGACTTCGCGGGGAGCGCAACGAGCGACGAGTCGGGAGCGTGGACGATCGCTCCTCTGCCGCTCGGGTCAGGCACCGCGGAATACATCGTAGTCGAAACCCTCTCGCCCGAAGGGTATAGAACCGAAACGAAACATCACCACGTAACGCTGACATGGGAAAACGACACTTGCGAAGTCGTATGCGCAGGCATCACGATTGAGGAAGAGCCAACAGGGATCGAGGTTACGAAGGTCGACGCGCAAACAGGAAAGCCCATTGCTGGGGTCGAATTCGTTTTGAGCGCGGCGGGAAGCGAAGAGGGGCGCGAAGAGGAAAAGGGCAAGGCACCATCGGCTGCGGGCATTCAGGACGAGGACACTCTAGGCAGCAACGAGACCGCAATCGGCACAGATGAATCAAAAGAAAGCGAACCGTCCAACGGGGTTTTGACGAACGCGGGAAAAAGCACAGACGACGAATCCGGCGAAACAGGCACGGTCGACGAGGCCACCGATGCGCTCAATGAATACAAGCTCATAACCGACGAAGAAGGCCTCGCCAAAGCCACGCACCTATCAAAAGGTCGCACATATACGCTCCGCGAAACACGTCCCCGCTTCGACTTGGGCTACGTGACAAGCGATTGGAGCAAAACGCGCTTCCTTGCAAACGACGGATGCTGGTATGAAAGCGAGAACGCCTGGATCGAAGCGCGCGATGCGGGATGTGAAGGCGGCTGCGAAGGCGACGCCCTGTGGAAAGAAACCATCGAGAACGATTTCACGCGCTTGGCATTTTTCAAGGTCGATGCTGAGCGCTACGAACAAGCCAGCAAAGCGCATGCCGATGACGGCAGCGCCGAGCAGGCGGCTTCGCAAGCGAGAATTGAGGGCGGGCGATTCCGTCTTGAAGATTCTCAAGGCAATCCCATAGAGCCTTGCAACGATGGGCTTAAAGCCGAGGGATGGGCAGCCCAAGGGGAAACTCCAGTGGAATTCAGCCACCTGCGCGTTGGAGAAGTGTATTCCCTCGTTGAAGCATGCGCTCCCGAAGGATATAAAACCGATAATCAGGAACTACGCGTCGAGATACGCGATACGCCCGAAATCGAAATCGTGACTCTAAAAAACGAACGAATCAAGGCCCTCCCGAAAACGCTCGATTTCGCAACGAGCCTTATCACAGGAGCGGCAGGGCTTGCTTTCGCGGGAAGCGCAGCGGCGATGGCCGCATACAGCAAGCGTCGATGCGAAATGGAAGCCGCACCTAAGGTCGAATAACGCCCCTGACAGATGCAGCGTTAATCTCTCCAAGCACAAAAAGCCCCCGCGCTGCGGGGGCTTTCGGCGTTCAGTTAGAACGAATTATTTCAGAGCAGCCTTGGAGACCTCGACCAGCGCGGCAAAAGCCTCGGGGTCGTTGATGGCCATGTCGGAGAGCACCTTGCGGTCGAGCTCGACACCAGCCTTGTGGAGGCCGTTCATGAACACGGAGTAGGACACACCGTTGATACGAGCAGCAGCGTTGATGCGGGTAATCCAGAGACGACGAACCTCGCGCTTCTTGTTGCGACGATCGCGGTACTGGTACTGCAGCGAGTGACGGACCTGCTCCTTCGCCTTCTTATAATGGCGAGACTTAGCTCCGTAGTAGCCCTTCGCACGAGCGAGGACAACGCGACGCTTCTTCTTAGCGGAAACAGAACGCTTAACACGTGGCATTGATAATCACTTCCTAAATCAATTAGCGGAGGCCGAGGTTGCGAGCGACAACACGCTTGTCGGACTCAGCGACAACAGTCTCTTTGCGGAAATTGCGGATACGCTTGGGGCTCTTCTTGCTCTTGATGTGGCTCTTGAAAGCCTTAGCGCGGACGATCTTGCCGGTACCGGTGACGCGGAAGCGCTTTGCGGTGCCCTTATGGGTCTTCATCTTAGGCATAATCGAAGTCCTTTCTGCTTACTCGTTGGATTCGCCGTTGTTTTTGGCGTCTTTATCGGCTGCTTTTTTCACCGCTGCCGGAAGCGGAGCGATGAGCATATGCATGTTGCGGCCCTCCATTTTGGGGGCATTCTCGATAACGGCAACGTCTTTCAAGTCGTCTGCCAAACGTTCGAGAATCGAGAGGCCCTGCTCGGGGTGAGCCATCTCGCGGCCACGGAACATGATCGTGATCTTGACCTTAGCGCCGCCCGCCAAGAAACGAAGCACGTGCTTCTTCTTCGTGGTGTAGTCACCCACGTCGATCTTGGGACGGAACTTCATTTCCTTGATCTCGACCTTGGTCTGCTTCTTGCGAGCCTGCTTGGCCTTGATCGCCTGGTCGTACTTGAACTTTCCGTAGTCCATGATGCGGCACACGGGGGGTTCAGCGTTCGGCGCGATTTCGACAAGGTCCAAACCGGCCTCTTCTGCGATGCGCATGGCCTCGCGGGTGTTGAAGATACCCATCTGAGAACCGTCATAGCCAATCAGACGGCACTCGCGAGTGCGGATTTCTTCATTGAGCCTGGGCTCTTGAGCTGCTATTGCGCTCACCTCCTACATCTCCCGCGGGTTGCGGGGTTTGCACTGTAACAAAAAACCCTGCGCGCACGCACAGGGTTCAAGAAGTTCATGAAGAAGTATATTCTTGAGACCCATCAGCTTGCGCCGAAGCAGGTGGGAGGTTTTTGCCTCCGCTTGAAACAGCTCGAATATAATAGCAACATTCTCTTTCGGTTGGCAAGAAGAAATTCTTAGATGTGGAGGAAAAACGTGCACGCATCCATTATTGACTGCCATACCCATACAAATTTCTCCGACGGCGAATCGTCATTCGAGGAAAATGTGCGCGCTGCCGCAGCCAAGGGATGCCGCGTGCTCGTTTCTACCGACCACCTCACGCTGCCGGCCAGCATGGATCCACGATGCGAATGCCAGGTGCCAGCGCGCGATTTGCCCGCCCACCAAGCGGCGTTCGATGCCGCGCGCGAACTTGCGGCGCAAATCGCGCCCGACATGGATTTCATTTTTGGATTCGAATGCGACTGGTACCCGGGATGCGAGCGCAACGTTGCACAGTGGGCGCAAAACGCCCGGGTCAAGCTTGGCAGTGTGCATTGGATTGGAGATGCGGGCGACACCTCGATCGCAGCGGGCGAACGCGGCTGCGAGCGCATTGATCCCGCCGATGCGCCCGGCCTCGCTGCAGGCTGGATCGATTATTCGGGAGACATGCACATTTGGGAAGAACTCGGCGCGAACGGCGTGTGGCGTGCGTACGTCGATGCGTGGTGTGCCGCGTGCGAAAGCCCTCTCGACTTCGATTCGATGGCCCACCCCGACCTGCCTATGCGCTTTTCACAAGATGGATGGTCGGCACCCACGAACGTCGAAAGCCTTTGGGACGAAATGGCCGCGTGCGCGCACGACACGAATCGCCGCATCGAGCTGTCTACCGCGTCGCTTCGCAAAGGGCTGCCCGACTACTACCCCGCCACGGGCCTGCTCGAGCGCTTCTTCAAAGCCGGCGTGTCCATCACAATTGGCTCCGATGCGCATATCGCGAGTGACATATGCTTCGGCATTCTCGAAGCCCAAAAGCATGCTTTTGCTGCGGGGTATCGAACCTTCGACGTACCTCGAGCCGACGGTTCATGGGAAAGCTGGAACCTTTAGATGCGCTCTCGCGCCGCGTAGTCTATTTCATGCGTGCGTTGAGCTCTCCAGCAAGCTCATCGATGCTCACACCATAGCGCTCAAGCGTTACAAGCAGGTGATACACCAAATCGCCCGCCTCATAGCGAATATGGTCATGGTCGTTGTCTTTGCACGCCATGATGACTTCGCTTGCCTCTTCGGCAATCTTTTTGAGCAGTTCGTCTTCGACGTCGGTAAGAAGACGAGCCGTATAGCTCTCATCGGGGCTGGCATCGCGGCGGGCGTGAATGGTTGAAGCCAGGCCCTCGATGGTCTCTCCGATGTTGCCCGGTTGTACGTTTGCAGTACGAACCCCCATGGCTATTCCTCCTTTGGCGCGCCTTCCGGCGCATCGTAGATTCGATTGAAAAAGCAGCTGCGCGCACCCGTGTGGCACGCGGGATCTGGCGAGTCGACCTTCACGAGCAACGTATCGGCATCGCAATCGGCGTCGATGGAAATCACACGCTGCATGTTTCCGCTCGTAGCTCCTTTGTTCCAGAGCTCTTGACGGCTGCGGCTCCAAAACCACGTTGTTTTCGTCTCTTGGGTCAAACGCAGTGATTCGGCATTCATCCATGCCACCATCAGTACTTCGCCCGTGTCGTATTGCTGCACGACGGCGGGAATGAGCCCTCGATCATCGAACTTCAATTCCATTTCAAAACCTTTCCTGCCACGCAAGAGACGGCGACAGCGACCTATCAAGCACCGCTTGGCCGAATGCGCGACTCCAAATCGGCGTTCATCAGAATGCCATCGCCGCCACTCCCGCACTCCCGCTCTTGAGGCGCATACGGCGCTGGCGGCGAGAGCCACGTGCAGACCCAAACGCGTCGCAACTACGCCGGGAGCCGAGCTTTGACACCCAGCGAATGGCGCTTCTAAAAGTCGAGCCGCACGGGAATGCCCTGGCTGGCCATGTATTCCTTCACCTGTCGAATGCTGAATTGACCAAAATGGAACACGCTTGCGGCAAGCACCGCATCGGCCTCGCCATCGATGACGCCTTCCGCGAAATGCTCAAGCTCGCCAACGCCGCCGCTCGCGATAACGGGAATGCTTACCGCCCGGGCAACTGCGCGAGTGAGCGCTACATCGAAACCGGCCTTGGTACCGTCGCGATCCATGCTCGTGAGCAGAATCTCACCCGCTCCACGTTGAGCAGCCTGCGCCGCCCATTCAACCGCGTCGAGCCCCGTGGCATTTCGGCCGCCAGCCGTAAACACTTCCCACTTGTCAGCGCCGGGAGCGCCGGGCTTGCCCACGCGTTTCGCATCGATGGCGCACACCACAGCTTGGCTGCCAAATGCTGAAGCCGCCGCAGTAATAAGCGACGGGTCGCGCACAGCCGCCGAATTGAGTGACACCTTGTCGGCGCCCGCCGCAACCATGGCACGCATGCCGGCAAGGTCGCGGAAGCCACCGCCCACCGCATAGGGAATTGAAAGCTCTTCCGAGGCGTGGCTCGCCATATCAATCGTGGTCGCGCGCCCATCGCTTGTGGCCGTGATATCGAGGAACACGACCTCGTCAGCGCCCGCGCGGTCATACGCGGCGGCAAGCTCCACCGGGTCGCCCGCATCGCGCAACGATACGAAGTTCACGCCCTTCACCACGCGGCCGTCCTTCACATCGAGGCAGGGAATCACGCGCTTCGTCAGCATGGCGTACCGCCTTTCGCGGCCGCAAGCGCTTCGCTCAGAGCGAATGCGCCCTCGTAAAGCGCGCGTCCGGTGATGCAACCCTCGATGACGTCGTCGCCCGCCTCCGCGAGCGCCGCAATATCGGCCACGGAAGAAATGCCGCCCGACGCAACCACGGGAAAACCAGCAACCTGGGCAATGTGGCGATATGCCTCGACATCGATGCCCGTCTGCATGCCATCGCGCGCGATATCGGTGAAAACGAGGTGCTTGAATCCCTGGCTCGACAAGCGCCCAACCACTTCATCGGCAGAAGCGCCCACGCCTTCGCGCCACCCATTCACCTTCACCTGGCCGGCCTTGGCAGCCACATCGGCCACGAGCAGCTCCCCAAACTGGGCCGCCGCTGCCTGGGCAAACAACTCGTCGCGTACGAGCACGGTGCCCATGGCGATGCGCTTGGCGCCCAAACGCGCCAGCTCGTCGATTCTTTCGAGCGAACGCACGCCGCCGCCCACGTCGATTGAAATTCCCTCGACCTGGCATAAGGCGGCGATTGCTTTCGAATTCGCTTCGCGGGCGGCCTCATCTTCCTCAAATGCCGCCGAAAGATCGACCACATGCAGCCACGTAGCGCCTTGTTCGACAAAATCGCGAGCAACCGCGGCCGGATTTTCCGAATAAACCTTCATGCGCGAACGGTCGCCGCGCTCGAGTCGCACGACTTTGCCGGCAACCAAATCAATGGCAGGGAACACGATCATGTGCGGCCTCCTTTCTGCTCAGCAGCCGCTATGGCGACGAAGTTCTTTAGGATATCGAGCCCACGGGACGAAGATTTTTCCGGATGGAATTGGCAGCCGAACACATTGCCGCGCGCCACCACGCACGGGAAGCTGCGCGTGTAATGCGTGTGCGCCGCAACGTCGGCGGCACATGCGTCGGCGTCAACCGCGTAGGAATGTGTGAAGTACATGTTCGCGCCTTCGGGAAAGTCGCGCAAAAGTTCGCATGCGCGACCGTTATCGGTCAGATGCACCTGGTCCCAACCTACATGAGGCACTTTGAGGCGCGTCGATTCCAAACGCGAACACGAGCCGGAAAGCACGCCCAAGCCACGCGCCCAACGCTTGGATGACGCCTCGAAAACCTCGGCGGGAGCAAGGTTCGACCCCATGGCATCTTCCGCTAAAGCCGCGGGCGCATCTTCGGGCACGCCTTCATCGCCGCGCTCGAAAAGCAGCTGCAGCCCCAGGCAAATGCCCAAAAACGGCGTACCCTTGCCGATGGCGTCAAGTACCGCTTGGGCCTCGCCCGATTCTTGCATGAACGCGATAGCGTCGTAGAACGAGCCCACGCCTGGCAGCACCACGGCATCGGCCGCGCGAATTTCTTCTGGCGAATCGCTCGCCTGCGCACGGGCGCCCGCACGGGAAAGTCCACGCACCACGCTCGATAAATTGCCCTTGTGGTAGTCGACCACCACAATGCTCGGCGCCATTACAGCGAGCCCTTCGTTGACGGCACGCCCTGAACGCGGCCGTCGAATTCGCACGCGCGGCGCAGAGCGCGGCCGCATGCCTTGAATGCCGCCTCGATGATGTGGTGCGCGTTGGCACCCGCGAGCTCACGCACATGCAGCGTGACTTTCGCATCGCGCGCAAACGCATAGAAGAATTCCACCGCAAGCTCGGTGTCGAAATCGCCTACGCGCGGCGAGGAGATAGGCAAATCGCAATATGCCTGGCCACGACCCGAAATATCGACCGCCGCCATGACGAGCGTTTCGTCCATGGGAATGGTGACGTCGGCAAAACGCGTGATGCACGCCTTATCGCCAAGAGCCTGCGCGAACGCCTCGCCCAGCACAATGCCCACATCTTCAACCGTATGATGGGCATCGACTTCGACGTCGCCTTGCGCATGCACCGTCAAATCGAACAAACCGTGGCGGCCGAAAGCGTTGAGCATATGATCGAAAAACGGCACACCCGTAGAAATGTCGCAAACGCCCAAACCGTCAAGGTCGAGCTTTACTGCGATGTCGGTTTCGCCCGTTTTGCGCGAAACCTCAGCAATTCGAGCCATGGGCAACTCCTTTCGAAGCGGTTAGAGAGCACTCTATACCAGCCAAACGATTCGTACGAGCCAAAACACCGCTGCGGCCAACGTCTTTTCGGCGTTCGCCGATGGAGCTTTCGGCATACGGAGGCATGCAGGATCCAAGCCGGCATGCCTATTCGTGGCACGAATCAATTTCGTCTTTCAGCAACGCGGCCAACGCCGCCAACACTTCGTCGTTTTCTTCGGGCGTGCCAACCGTAATGCGCAGGCAATTGGCCAAGCCGGGCGCATAGCTGAAATCGCGCACGAGAATCGATTTCTCGTCGCGCATGCGTTCACGAACGCGCGTGGCGTTCGGCATGCGCACGAGCACGAAGTTGGCCTCGCTTTCCCAAACTTCGAGGGGAAGCCCACAAGCGGCAATGCCATGCAGGCCCTCGATCACGCGTGCACGCTCGCTGCGAATCGCGTTCACCACGGGTGCGAACTGATCGCGCACACGAACCGCGGCCAAAGCCGCAGCCTGCGAAAGCACGTTCACCGAATAGATTTGGCGAATCGCGGCGAAAGCATCGATTACGTCGGGCGCGGCAATCACATACCCAACGCGCGTGCCTGCCATGCCGAACGCCTTGGAAAGCGTATGCAGCACCACGAGGTTGTCGCATTCCGAAAGCAGCTGCTCGCACGAGGAAGCGGCATCGGCGAACTCGCCATAGGCTTCGTCGACCATCACAAGACCCGGACACGCAGCGCACATCTCGCGCACGAATTCAACTGAAGCCAAATCGCCCGTGGGATTGTTCGGCGAGGTCACGATTGCGATATCGCATTTCGGAGCCGCTTCAAGCACCGCCGCCTGGTCGAGCTCGAACGTTTCCGCATCACGCCACACATCGAGCACTTCGGTTTGCGCAAGCGATGCGAAAAACGCGTATTCCGAAAAGCATGGCGGACAGTTGAGCAGCGTGCGGCCCACTCCGCCAAAAGCGAGCAGGAAGTTGTAAAGCAGCTCATCGCCGCCGTTGCCCACGCATACCCATGATGGATCGACACCGTGCCACGCAGCGATTTCCGCACGCAGCTCATTCGACATGGGGTCGGGGTAACGATTAAGCGGCGTGGCCGCGAGCGCGGCGTCGATGGACGCGCGCGCCGCAGCAGGCATGGGATACGTGTTCTCATTCGCCGAAAGGTTCACGCGGCACGGCGTGAAATTCGGGTCGTAGGGCTCGATGCTCGCCAAATGCGGCTGCATGAGCGTCCGAACGCGATCGGAGAGCTGAGCCATAAGCTACTCCGCCTTTTTGGGAGCAGCCAAATCAACCGGCCATGCAATGCGGTTGATGTCGCCCAAATCAACGCCGTCGAAGCCCTCGAGGCCCTCTTCGACCATTTTGCGGCGAAGGCCGGCCGAAAGCGCGTGAGCCCACAAGCCTTCCGCCTGCGCCATGGTCTGCGTGGCGGGGGCATCGTTCATGAGGCCCTCCGGCGTATAGCAAATAACCGACGAACGCGTAATGAAATCTTGCACAGAAAGAGGGTTCGAGAATGCGGCCGTGCCGCCCGTGGGAAGCGTGTGATTGGGGCCAGCAACATAATCGCCCAAGGGTTCGGAGCTCCACGGACCCACGAAGATGGCGCCAGCGTTCTCGATTTTGCCGAGCAGGCCCATAGCGTTATCGCAGTGCAGCTCGAGGTGCTCGGGAGCAATAACATTCACGGCGTCGATTGCCGCCTCAAGGTCGGCGGCCACTACGACCACGCCCTGGTCGGCAAGCGATGCGCTCGTGATTTCGGCGCGCGGGCTTGCGGCCAAAAGCTCGGCGAAACGGCCCTGCACCTTTTCCGCGAACGCAGCGTCGCAGGTCACCAGGTAGCATGTGGCCAAAGGATCGTGTTCGGCTTGCGCCATAAGGTCGGCAGCAACCACGGTCGCATCGGCCGTCGCATCGGCGAGAACGCACACTTCCGACGGGCCCGCCACCATGTCGATGCCTGCATCGCCCGAGACGATTTTCTTCGCCGCGGCGACAAACGCATTGCCAGGGCCAACGATTTTCGCGGTCTTAGGAATAGAATCGGTGCCATAGGCAAGAGCGGCAATGGCCTGGGCGCCACCCACGGCATATATCTCATCGACGCCCGCAACCTTCGCGGCAGCGAGCGTGTACGGCGAAATGCCGCCTTCTTTTTGCGGCGGGGTAACCATAACCACGCGCTTTACGCCAGCGACCTTCGCCGGAATGCAGTCCATGAGCACCGTCGAGGGATACTGGGCGCGGCCGCCCGGTACATACACGCCCGCGGCAGAAACGGGAGTAACCTTCACGCCCAAAATGGTGCCATCGGCGCGAGACGTGAACCACGACTGCTCGACCTCGCGCTCGTGGAATTCACGAATCTGCGCAGCAGCCTTCTTCAAAGCCTCGATGAACGCAGGGTCGACCGCCTGAATAGCTTCGTCCATAAGTTTGGGATCGACGCGGAAATCGTCAACGTCGACGCCATCGAACTTCTTGCAATACTCGCGCAGAGCGGCATCGCCGCGCTCACGCACATCGTCGACGATAGCCTGGGCCGACTGCATGATGGCCACAGGCAAAACTCCCTGGCGCGGAAGCTGTCCAGCCGCAAGGCGCTCACCTGGGTTAAGCGTAATGGTTTTCATGGTATCTATGCCTTTCTCGAAGCGGCCAGCTTAGCCGCCAGGTCGCGAACTCTTTCATCACAGCGAATGCTCGCGGGACTTGCAAAGAAGCGCGCGGAGCATTTCAGCACCTCATCGACTATGACCAGGTCGTTTTCTCGAAGCGTGGTGCCCGTCGCGGTAATGTCGACGATGCGGTCGGACAGGCCAACCATGGGACCAAGCTCAATGTTGCCATGAAGCGTAACGATATCGGCTTGCACGCCAATTCGATCGTAATACGCCTGGGTGATGCGCGGATACTTCGTCGACACGCGAATGGAACCACGGCGCGCATAAGCGGTATCGGCCGCGCCCTTCGCGCTCGCAGGCTCGGCAACCACGAATCGGCACGCGCCATAGCCAAGATCGATGAGCTGCACCAAATCGAGGCCCGCCTCAACAAGCGAATCGCGACCGCAAATGCCGCAATCGGCTCCGCCAGAGGCAACGAAGGCAGGGGCGTCGGTGGGCCTCACGATGACATAGTCGACGCCCTGGCCGTGCACGATAAGGTGTCGCCCCACATCGTGCAGCGGTTCGGTGTTAAGCCCCGCCGCCGCAAGCGCCTCAACCGTATCAGCAAACAGCGACCCCTTCGGCACCGCGATGCGCAGCGGGCGCGGTTCGGCATGGTTCGCGACGGCTTCCTCGATTTCCTCGAGCGATAAAGCGAAGCCGGCCGAGGGCAAATCGCGCTCGCCCAGCCGCGAAAACGCTTCGTCATAGCGCCCACCCGATCCAAGAGGGGCCGATACGCCATCGGCATATACGGAAAACACGAGGCCCGTGTAATAGCCGAACGAGTTCATGACCGAAAAATCAACCGCAAGGTTGTCGGCAAAGCCCGCTTTTTGCGCCGACTCGAACAACGCGCGCAGCTCCGACACGCCCCCATCGGCGATGCCCGCCGCCGCAAGCGCAACGGAAGCCGCATCGAGCGCCTCGACTCCGCCGCTGATGCGCGGCAAGGTCGCTATTGCGTTCACAAGATTCTCGGGCGCGTCCACGTCTGAAAGCGCCGCATCCAAATCGACGAAATCGGACGCATGCACGCATGAGAGAAGCTCTTCGCGCTTGGAACCAGCGATGCCCGCCGCCGCGAGGAGCTCGTTCATGGGACGAACGCTTCCGCATACAATGCGCCACTTGAAAACGCCCACGGCGTTGAGCGCTTCGGCCGCCATGGACACCACTTCAAAATCGGCGTCGGCGCCGCTTGCGCCAATGAGCTCGATGCCAAGCTGCGTAAACTGGCGGGAGCGCGCCATGTATTGAGCCTGTTCGCGCACGACAGGTGCGGCATAGCGCAAGCGAATGGGCGCTTCCGTATGCGCCAGACGAGTTGCAACGAGGCGTGCGATGGGCATGGTGAGGTCGCTTCTCACCACGAGCAGGCGGCCATCGCCATCGAAAAGCTGAAAAGGCGTGACAGCAGACTCACCGGCCATCGCCAGCGAAGATTGCTCTTCGAGCAAGGGCGTTTCGACCGGCAGGTACCCGTGGGACGCGAACCCGTCACTCACGATGCGGGTTATGCGCTCACGCTCGATGGCCTCATCGGGCATGATGTCTCGGAATCCTCGGGCGGTAATAGGCCTCACTGCGTGTCACCTTCCCCTTTCATATGTTGTAACGTGTTAGACACTTTATCACAGTAGAGTGCTCGAGTATTGCATTGTTGCCCTGCTCTTCATAAAAGAAAACCCGCCATTTGGCGGGTTTCTATAAATTCCAGTTTCTAGGCGTTCACATATACATAGAAGAGTCTGAGCGTATCGGACAAATTGTTCGACACGTTCGCCGCGGAATAGTCGTAATTCAAACGGCACTGCCACGCGTGCTGGGCCCCGTCAAGCGCGGCGGGCGCCTCGCCCGAGAAGGTGTATTGCTCTTGGGCAATAGTCTTTCCGTCGTTCGCGTAGGTGCGGTATTCGTCGGCGGAAGGAAGCTCAACCGAGCCATCTTCAACCGTCAAGCCGGCATCGCCGAGCAGGGTCTCAACAACGTGCTTTTCGGTCACCGCATCGGAGAAGCTCACATCACCATACCCCAACGTCGACATCGCGGCGGAATAGCCCGCCTGAGTGATTTTTCCATCTTTATCGAGCGTGAGATACACCGAAGGCGTATTGCCCTTCGAGTCGGCCTGCTGCTCGGTAAGCGCAAGCGTCACCGTTTTGCCCACGACTTCGGTGGTCTTCGAATCGCCTTCGCCTTTTTCCTCGGTTATGTCGGAAGAGCTCGCCACGGTGGCACCACGACCAACCTTCGACATGGCCTCATCTTCCGTTGATCCGAGCAACGCAACCAAATTCGGAGCGGCAAGGCGGCTGCCCTGCTTTTTCGCATCGGTCGCCTCAGCGGTGTCTTTCAGCGTGGCGGCAGTCGAGCTTGAAGCCTGGCTCGCAACATCGCTTGCTTCCTGGTACAGCATGAATGCGAAATACCCCAATGCCGCGATAAGCACCACGAGCACCGAGCTCACGACGATGAGCACTGTGCGCATGCGCTTCGATTTCTTTTGATGGACGGAAATGCCCTTCGTGGCTTCAGGCGCGTTGTTCTCCAAAGCATCATATTCGGGCGCAGCCTGAACGGATGCGCCATCAACGAGCTCCGCGTCAGCTTCCTGAACGCGAGCGTGCTTCCCATGCTTGGCCATTCGTATTCCTTTCAATACGCACGTGAGCCCGCCTTAAGCGAGCCCACGTGGAAATTAATGCAGCACCGTATATGCGATAAACGCGATGACGGCAACCACGGCCAGCCCTATAATCGCTTTTTGCATCGTGGTCATAGGGGCGATATCGTTCAGGTCGTTCTCGTCTTCGACGCTTCGCTTGCTCATAGCGATGCCCTACCTCGTCGAACCAGGCTGGACGGCATTCGCCCCCGCCGTGGAGCTCGAAGCGGTTTCGGCCGAGCCGCCTTCCGCGGATTTCTCATCGGAATCGTCTCCAGCGGAAACCGACTTGCTCGAAGACACCTCAATCGTGGAAAGCGCATCAAGGTTCATGGGGGAGCCGAGCCACTTCGTGCACACCGCATCGAAGACGCCGTTGCCGCGCACCGCAGTCAGCGCCGCCGAAATAGCCTTCTGCAATTCCTGATTGCTCGAATCGACGCCGATGCAATAGCCGCCCTTGGAACCAAGCAGAGCGATGGGCTGCACGTCGACGCTTTGGACAAGCGCCGCATACGAGCCAATAACCGCATCGGCTGCGACGTACTGCGATTTACCGGTTTCGACAAGCGAGAACGCTGAAACCAAATCGGAAGCGGGGTTCAGCGCCTCATCGCCGAAAGCGTTTTGAACAGCCCAGGCGCTCGTGGAAGAAGATTGCGCTGCGATGCTCGACGCCTGAACGCTTTCAGGAACGGTTGTAGACCCATTCGAGGCGAACAGGGCAACGCCCGTTTCAATGTAGGGGTCGGAAACCCACATGGTCGAGCTTTTCTCGGTGGACGTCTGGCTCATAACGATGTCAACATCACCATCGGCGAGGGCCGAAGAGGCATTGCCCGCAACGTCGACGAGCTCGAGCTTCAAGCCCAGCTGATCGGCGAGCGCTGCCGCCATATCGACGTCGATGCCCGCATAGCTGGCACTCGAAGAAGACGTGACAAACGGCGCGCCACCATCGGCGTCGATGCCCACGCGCAACGTGCCATTCTGTCCAATGGTGGGAGAGCTAATCGTGGGAGTGAGGGTTTTTCCCTCATAGGAACCGGCCTGGCTGCAGCCAACCAAACCGAGCGCAAAGCAAAACGCGCATGCAAACGCGACAACGAGCGACACGCGATGTTTCATCGTATGAATCCTCTTTCCATATCTATCCAGATTCCTCTTTCGGCTGACCTAGTCTTTGCCCCCACACTCGCGCACTGGGGTTTTGCGAATGATTTCGCTCTGCCCTCTCCCCCAGTGCGGCGTTGCCGCAAAAATCGGCCGGGAGGTGCGACTTACTTCTAGGATACGCCATGCTCGCACGCGCCTATATTAGGGCGGCGCGTACTTACGTGGATCCTTTTGACCGCATCTGCCATGGACTAAGGAGCCTTTTGGCCCCCGCAACTACAGACCCGAAAGAAGTCTCGGGTCAGTTTAGCAGATTTAATACCCCTGTATGAACGAGCGGCCGTCCTCTATGCAGTGTTAACGCAATGCTGAAAGATTGATTGCGAAGGAATAACCCGCGAATAATTGAGGAATACTTCACGCATTGCGCTCGCGGAAAGCATGCAAAACAACGGAAATGCCGAGGAAAAAGGAAAGAAAATGTCGGGCGAATGTCACGAAACGGGCAAGGTATCGACAAGGTTTGCGATCTAGCATATCGCCCAGGGGCACGCGAATCGGAAAGAAGGGACCATGGGACTTATCGCCGACGCGATATGCGAAACGCTCTGGCCCACGCGTTGCGCCCTTTGCGATGCTCCGGGCGCCGTTTTGTGCACACGTTGCGCCGCTCGGCTCGATTATCTCGATTTTTGGCGCGCATGCCCACGGTGCGGAGCCGCCTTCGGCTTTTTGCAGTGCGACCATTGCACTCCCCTCGTAAACAAAGAAGAGCACACGCGCCTTTGCATAAGCGCACTTCGGTACACGGCGGACACCGGCGTTTTAATCAAAACGTATAAAGACAAAGGAGAGCAACGCCTTTCCGAAACCTTGGCGGCGATTCTTGCGAACGCGCTCCCGCCATCATGGCTGAGGTGGGCGAATGGCGTGACCTACGTGAGCGCAACCAAGGCCGCTCGACGAAGACGAGGCTTCGATCACATGGAGCTTTTGGCCCGAAGCCTTGCGGGCCAATGCGGGCTCTCATGCATACGAGCGCTCAACCCTCCCACCGCGCGCGATCAGCGCATATTGGACAGGGCAGAACGCAAGCAGAATATGCAGGGGCGCTTTACCGCATGCGAGCCTCTTTCGGGCCGACGCCTTATTCTGATCGACGATGTGTTCACCACAGGCGCAACGATGGACCAGGCGAGCATCGCGCTCGAACGTGCCGGCGCGCAGGTGCGTTGCGCCACCGTCGCGCGAGCGTAAGCGCTCCATCGAAGAACGGCGCAACCCCTTGAACCGCCAGAGGTCGCCCAATTCTGCAATGGTTGCGCATTTTATGTTCGTGCACGGAAAGGCATATAGGCCCCACGCCGCTCTAACCCTATAATCTTGAAAGTTTACGGAAGTGCCAACGCAGCATTTCAAGCCGCCAATCGATAGGAGCGAGAAGACCGTGTTCGAGCAAATGCTTTCGCATATGACGTTCGTTGACGTCTTCAACTGGTCCGTTCTGCTGGTTTTCAGCATCTGCTACATCTACCAGTTCTACTACGTATTCGTCGTGCTCACGCGCAAACCGCCTTTGCAGGAAGCCAAGGCCAATCACAAATATGCCGTGATGATTTCTGCACGCAACGAGAGCCAAGTTATCGGCGACCTCATTCACAGCATTCGCGTGCAAAACTACCCGCAAGAGCTCATCAGCATTTTCGTGATTGCCGACAACTGCACCGACAATACCGCGGAAATCGCACGAAACGCTGGCGCAACCGAAGTGTACGAGCGCTTTAACGACGAGGAAGTCGGCAAGGGCTACGCGCTGAACTACGGCTGGCATGAAATCCAAAAACGCAACGATGCCGAGAGCTTCGAAGCGTATTTCGTATTCGACGCCGACAACGTGCTCGACGCGAATTACTTCCGCGAAATGAATAAAGTCTTTGACGGCGGCGCCGAGGCTTCCACGAGCTATCGCAACTCTAAGAACTACGGAAGCAACTGGATTTCCGCCGGCTATGCCATTTGGTTCTTGCGCGAGGCGAAATACCTGAGCCAGGCGCGCCTCACGCTCAACACGAGCTGCGCTATTTCGGGAACGGGCTTCTTCATTGCCGCCCATGTGCTCAAAGAAAGCGGCGGCTGGAAATGGCACCTGCTCACGGAAGATATCGAGTTTTCCGCAAGCTCCATTATTGAAGGCCGTCGTATCGCCTATTGCCCCACCGCCATGCTCTACGACGAACAGCCCATTACTTTCATCGACTCCTGGAACCAGCGCTTCCGTTGGGCAAAAGGCTTCTATCAGGTGTTTTGGCACTATGCCGGCAAGCTGTTCAAGGGTATTTTCGCCAACCCGAAGGGCAAGCGCTTTGCGTGCTACGACATGCTCATGACCATCGCGCCCGCCATGCTGCTCACGATTATTTCCATCGGCTTCAACGGCACCATCGCGTTGCTCGCGATATTCGGCGTAATATCGGCAGGCACCATGATCACTTCGGCTTTATCGTCGATGTTCTTCTGCCTGTTTAACTTCATGCTGTTCATGTTCATCTTCGGCGTGCTTACTACCTTTACCGAATGGGACAACATCCATTCCACCACGGCGAAGAAGATCGGTTACCTGTTCACCTTCCCCATTTTCCAGCTCACCTACATCCCCATCGCGTTGGTCGCGTTGGTGAAAAAAGCCAGCTGGAAGCCCATCGCCCACACCATTTCGGTTGACGTTGAGGAAATGAGCCAAACCGGCATGAAATAGAAACGCGCCTATTGGTTCAGAAGGCCACCGGCCGCACTTCCTTTCAGAGCGCCGTTTCGCTGCTTAGGCAGCGGATGGCGCTCTTCTTTTATTCCCGGACCCCCAAGTGACACATCGCTCAATTCGACGATGTTCTTCCAGAGGCGCTTCGGCATAAAGCTGCGACGCAGCTCGGGGTTGTAGCGCGCATCGATTGCAACGCTGTCGTAGAACGTTTTCCAAGCCTGCTCATAGAAGGCATCATCGACGGCAGCGGGCGGCACAACGAAATCGGGAGAGCGAACGAGCTGCCATTCTCCGTTGTGAGAAACACCGGCAACATGGTGAACCTCATCGAACACGATGAACGGCTGCGTGTTGAACCGGGCCGAGAACCACCCCATAAGCAGCGGCACGACGCTCGCCTTGGGATTGCATACCGCCACATACACGCCATCGCGCGTTTTCGAGAAACGCATGAATTGCACCCAGTAATGACGCTCGTTTCTGACCGATCGAACAATTTCCGCGAAACGCCCAACATCGGGCGCAGCTTTGTCGAATCGTGCGCGAGGGCCGCGCTTCATGGCGTATCGCACGAAGGAAAGAATCGACGAGCCCGCATCGGGTTCATCGGAAAGCGAGGCCGCAACCACGCATTGATATGTCTCCATGCCGCATACGCGAATAATTCCCGCACGCACACGCCACGCCCGTTCCATATTCGTCTCGACCTCAACGATTCGCTGCCCGAGCCTGGGCATAAAGCGGCACGAAGCCGATACGTCAGAAGGGTATTCCTTCCGTTCAAAGGCGAGAAAGACCGCCGTGAGCAGCCCTTCAAGCGAACCATCATGCACGTAGGCAAGCTCAAGGTCGTCCATCGGCGGCAATCCTTCTTTCTTGAGCGATAAGCGCGCTTCGCGCCCTGCCGCAGCACGGCAAACCGCACTATGCGCAAACCCCAACAGCCATCATTGGCCACTGGGGACCATGCTACAAATTCGGGTTCATCTTAAACGTGAGCGGTGAGGCGATCGACAGGTCAAGCAGAAGCGTCGCAAGGTGCTTTTGAGCATCGGCAACAACCCACGAAGCAAGCTCGCTGTTGCCCTTTTCGTATACCGCCGCGCGCTCTTCGACGGGAGCCGCCAGTGCCTCGCGATGCACGTGCTGCGCATGCCGCAAGGCTTTTTGCCACTGCTCGCTTTTGTAGTCGCCCAAACGCACCTGCGTGACCGCAAAACGCGCATCGCTTGCCGCCTGAAGCGAGCGGAACACCCAATACGGGTGGCTCAAATCGGGTTTAGGCGCTGCATCGTCAAAGCACGCCGGCCACATGCGGGCGTCGCAGAACAGGGGCATATAAGGCGAGAAGCACGGCGTGCCCAGCGCGACCCAACAAATGGGAGATGCGAGTTCGCCTTTAAGCGCAGCCTGCGCGCACTGCTCGGCAGAAAGCCCAAACACGCCTTCGATTTGGAGCACATGCGATTCCTGCGTACGCGAGAGCGCGATAGCGCGATAGCGTTTGCGCGAGAATTCGTCGCCAGCGGTGCCAATGGGGTCGAATTCGGTTTCGTCGAAATGGCTCGAAAGCACCGCCGCCACATCTTCAACTCCAAGCAGGCGGTTGGGCCGGAAAACGAACGGCAAATCGCTATCGACCACCGTATGCTCTTTCGCAATTTCGGGAGCAAGCAAACGCAAGCCATCCCATACGCGTGGCGTGTTGTAACGCCTGTCGCCATCGGAGCTGGTGCCGAAAATCTCACGGAAGTTGAACGGATGCTCCCCACCGCCGCCTAAGGCGCTATTAAGCGCATGCTCCTCGACAAATTCGCGAATTCCCTCCGAATACATGAATGAGTCGCTTTCGAAATCGACTTCCTGGATCGAGAGCTGATTCGCGACCACGGCAACGCAATCGTCGGGAATGCGCTGAGCAACCCAATGATGGCCCGTAGCGATTTCCATATACCACGCTTCCAGATGGTCGGCGAACAACACGCCGTTGCTTTCGGCGGAGCCATGCGCAGCCACGATTTCGCCCAAACGCTTCACGCCTTCACGTGCCGTTTTCACGTAAGGCAGCACAACGGTGAGCATAGCATCTTCGGCAAGGCCATTTTCCACATAGGGGTCGAATGCCAGAACGCGATCGTTTGCCAGCGCGCTTTCGGTAGCCGACATCGCAACATGGGCAGCATTCACGCCGGCCTCTTCGAAAAGCCCTTCCTCGGGCGTAACGTCGGGCATGGCAGAATAGCGAAGGCCCCCTTCAGGCAACGTGATGGCAAACCCGTTCGCGCCCGATACAAGCTCTGCGCCATCGCGTTCGCCCGCTGGCACCATGCGAAGCGATTTCGGCGCAGCAGGCGTGGTGTTGTCTTCGTTGCGGGCAATGAGAATAGAGCCGTCGCGCGTTGCGGCGCGGCCCACGAGAACCGATGTGCACGAGCGGCGCATAAGACCATCGAACCCTTTTTTCGACATACCGTTTCCTCCTCTACGAAAGCCCCAACGCATGCGCGCGCTGAGGCATTTTCACCTGCGCCCTATAGTAGCTAAAAATATGCGCTGAAGCGCCTAGCCTATGTCATCGAAAAGGCTCATTTGCCCTGCGAGCACTTTGCCCGACCGACGGCCATGCGACCCCGCTTGAATAGGCGCTGCGAGCTGAGCATGCAAGCTCTCTTTGTCAAAGCGCGTGCCATAGCCCTGATAGCGACCCCGACACGTAATGAAAAACCGAGCCCGCTTGTATGCCACGCCGAGCTTGCGAAGCTCGGCTTCGCCAAGCGCCGTGGCGCGCCTCGCTCCCACAATCGCCTTCGCCCCACGCACCCCAATGCCAGGCACGCGCAGAAGTTCCTCATAAGGCGCAGTATTCACCTCGACGGGAAACCGATCGAGATGGTTGATAGCCCAGTTCGCCTTCGGATCGATGTCGGTGGCAAGAAACGGCTGGCCCTCATCGATGAGCTCCGCTGCGTCGAACTTATAGAAGCGCATAAGCCAATCAGCCTGATAAAGCCTGTGCTCCCTATCGAGCTGCACGGCATTTCCCTGTGGCAGCCGACCGTCTTCGTTTACCGACAAATACGCCGAGAAGAACACACGCTTCATATGCATCGTTTTATAGAGCGACGAGGAGAGGTTCAGTATTTGAAAATCGGTTTCGGGGGTTGCGCCGATGATCATTTGCGTGCTTTGCCCCGCCGGCGCGAATGCGCGCGTTTTTCGGGCAGGACGCCGCTGCGCCATATAACACGCATCGCGCCGCATAAGCGCCCGCGTATCGCGATCTTCGGCGATGCCCTCGCGAATTTGGCGCATAGGCGCAACGATGGAATCGCGCGTTTTATTCGGGCACAAAAGCGCAAGGCTTTCGCTCGACGGCAGCTCCATATTCACGCTGATTCTATCGGCGAGAAGCCCGAGTGCTGCCAGCAAATCGGACGACGTTCCCGGAACCGCCTTCGCATGAATGTAGCCGCGAAAGCCATATTCCTCGCGAAGAATGCGCAAGCATTCGATAATGCGCTCCGTCGTGTAATCGGGGCTCTTCAAAACCCCACTCGAAAGAAACAGGCCCTCGATGTAATTGCGCCGGTAGAACTCCATGGTGAGGTCGGCCAATTCACGCGGCCGAAAAGAAGTACGCGGAACATCGTTGGAGCAGCGGCTCGCACAATAGGCGCAATCGAAGACGCACACGTTGGTGAACAGCACCTTTAAAAGTGTGATGCAGCGCCCGTCGGCTGAAAAGCTATGGCATATGCCCGCCGCCGTCGCGTTGCCAAGGGCGCCCATGCGCGCATCGCGATCAATGCCGCTCGACGTGCAGGCAACGTCGTATTTCGCAGCATCGGCGAGCAATGCGAGTTTTGCCGTTGTATCCACCGCGCCCCTTCCGCAAAATCGAACATCTTTTCGTTATTCTAAAGCGAATAAATGTTCGATTCAAGATGATTTTTCGCGAAAGTCACGACGCGACTGTACGGTAGCTTCGGTTCGAAAGCCACATTCCGCAAAGGCCGGAAACAACATTGCCGTATTTTGGAGAACCCGGACAATTGCGATAGCATGGAAGAAACACCTCAAGAATCGAAAGGCGCACTATGAAAATTTGCGTGTTCTGTTCCTCTTCCGACAACCTTGACGCGAAATATGTCGATGCAGCAAAGGCTCTCGGCGAAACCATCGCCGCGCGCGGCCACGAGCTCGTGTTCGGAGGTTACGACAAGGGTCTCATGGGCGATGTCGCGAATGCCGCCGTCGCTGCAGGTGGGCGCGTGTTCGGCGTGACCACCACGGGCCTCACCGCCAAGGGGCGCGCCATTGTCGAAGGCATCGAAAACGTGGAGGAGCCCGACCTTTCCACGCGCATCAAGCACATGGTGAGCATGTCCGACGCCTTCGTCACGCTGCCGGGAGGCCTTGGCACGTTCGAAGAATTCTTCAGCGTGATGTCGCAAATCAAGGCTGGCGAACTGAAGGCCACCTGCGCTCTGCTCGACGTTGACGGCTACTTCAAACCGCTCGTGGAAATGCTCGACCTCTCGTGCGAAACGGGTCTCAATTCCTGTGATTGGCGCACATTCTGCGATGTTTTCACCACCCCTGACGACATTATCGATTGGCTCGAGAAATAATGGCACGTCCTTCCTCCACCAAGACGTTCGAAGCGGCGCTTGCGCGCAAAGCTGCCATGCAAGCAGCACGATGCGCAGGCACGAAGGTGCCTTCCGCGAAGGGCATTGGCCCCAACAAGGCCTGCGGGCACAAAGGTGGCATTCGCAGGCAGGGCTCGAAACGCGGATAGCATGGCCATGGCCGCGCGGCGCTTTTGAGAGCCCGAATGCATGGTGATTTCTTTACGACAAGGCACGCCGTTGGCTTGTGGGCTGAAATGCGGGTAAACTAGTTTGTCCGAATTTTGGCCCGCGAATGCTAGGAGCCGCTATGCAAGAAAACACCGCAGCCGAAGACGCCCAGGCGTTCGGCACCTCGCCCGACGACCCCGTTTTCGTCACCGAACAGGCGCATCTTTCCGAGGTATACGCCGAGCTGGAAAAGATGCGCGGCGAACTCGTGCGCAAAATGGAAGCCACGAGCGCCGCTGCCGCGCGCGATAAGCTCGATTTGCTTTCCGAAATCTCGAACGACTTCACGAGCGATACCGAAACGAGCGAAACCTACGCGTCGTATGGTGCCGTGAACAGCGTCATCGATTCATACAACGCGCAGCAGGAAGTGACCGCCGACAAATTGGCGCGCTGCCGCCTGCTTTTGCGCCAGCCGTACTTCGCGAAAGTCGCGCTGCAATTCAAGCCCGGCCAGCCGCCCAAGGAGCTCTACATCGGCGCCGCCGGCATTTCCGACGACAACTACAAGCGTCTCGTCGTTGACTGGCGAAGCCCTGTAGCCGAAACCTATTACAACCAGAGCAACGGGGCCACGAGCTATGTGGCAAACGGGCGAACCATTCATGTCGACCTCGCATGCCGACGCCAGTTCGACATCGAAGCCGACACGCTCCACGCCTACTTCGACACCACCGTCGCCATTCAGGACGCGCTTCTGCTTGAATCGCTTTCGCATCAGCGCACCGCGCAAATGAAGGCCATTACCGCCACCATCCAGCGCGAGCAAAACGAAGTCGTGCGTCACGAAGATGTTCCCGCGCTTTTGGTGGCAGGCATCGCGGGCAGCGGCAAAACGAGCGTGCTTCTGCAGCGCATCGCGTACCTGTTCTATCAAAATCGCACCGAGCTCGACCCAAGCGAAGTGTTCCTTATTACGCCGAACCCGATTTTCCGCACATATATCGAGAACGTACTTCCTGATATGGGAGAACGCAATCCCGAAACGCTCACGTGGGCGGAATTCGCAAGCCGCGTAATGCCGCTTGACAAGGCCGCCGAGAAGAAGAGCGTGCCCGTCGGCGCTTTATGGCGCATTGACGAAGCCATCGCGAACCTCGAATTCGAAGACGATGACTTCCGCGAACTGCACCATGGCAACGTGAAACTTCTGGGCATCAACCAGATTCGCAAGGTGAATGCGAAATACCGCAACGTTCCCGCCGGTCCGCACCGCGCCACGCTCATGCGCGAAGATTTGGAAGACGCCCTTGAGGCGCGCGTGAAGCAGCTCGCGTCGGGCTCTGCCGTGCTTGAAGAGCTCGAGGGCATGACGCTCAACGAGCAGCTTTCCCAGTTCGGCGAGCCCTATGCGCCCGTCGACGAAAAGGAGGCGCGCGATTTCGCGTTGCGCCTTCTGCAAGACCGCTACCAGGGAGCATTCCGCGCAGTGCAAGACGACGCGTGGTTGCGCATCGATCGCATTGGCATGCGCCTTTTGGGCGAAAAGAGCCTCTCGGCGCTGGAATGGCTCTATTTGAAGATGGCCATCACCGGCCTGGGCGACGCCTACGCGAAATACGTGATGATCGACGAGGTGCAAGATTATTCGGCGGCCCAGCTCGCCGTGCTCGCGCGTTTCTTCCGTCGCGCGCATTTCATGCTCCTTGGCGACGAAAACCAGGCAATCAACCCCAGCACGGCGTCGTTTGCCGAGGTGCGCGAAGTATTCACGCGTCTGCGCGGCGGCATTTCAACCTGCAGCCTGCTTACGAGCTACCGCTCCTCGCCTGAAATCACCGAGATTTTCGCAGGTCTTTTGCCTGCCGAGCAGCGCGCGAAAATCTCGTCGGTGCAACGCGCAAGCGAACCCGTGCGCATCGATTGCTACGGCAACGACGACGAATACGCCGCCGCATTGCGCGAAGCCGTTGCGCGCGCGAAGGAAAACGACGGGCTTACGGCCATCGTGGTGCCATGGAAGCACGAAGCCAAGCGCCTGCGCGCGTTCTTGGGCGATGCTGCCGATGGCTTGGTCGATATGGAAACGGCAGCCGAGCTGCCCACGAACGGCGCCATGATTATCACGCTGCAACTGGCAAAAGGCCTGGAATTCGACCACGTGATCGTGCCCGACGCGAGCGCACGCGTATTCCCCGCCGATGACCGCGTGGCGAAAAACCGCCTGTATACCACCGTTTCACGCGCGACTCGCTCGGTTCAGATTCTGTGCCGCGGAGAGCTTACGCCGCTTTTGAAGAAGTAAGTTCGATCTATTCGGGAAGGCCCGGATGGGAGGCGCGACGAGACCACAGCTCGCTACCGCTCACTACGTTCGCTCTGCGCTCGCTTGGCGGTGTTTCATTTTGAAACGAAGAGCAAGTTTGAACACCGACGGTCTCGTCGCGCCTCCCATCCGGGCCTTCCCTGTATTTTTCTTCACCGAATGTGTTGAATGCTCCGAGCATTTAACACAGGCCTTTCCTGCGTTTTCTTCAAAACGGCACTACTCCAAGTAGGCGCCAGTCTGTCTATTCCACAAGTTGGCGTATTCGCCGCCGTCAGCGATAAGCTGCTCATGCGGACCGTCTTCGGCGACCTTGCCTGAATCGAGCACGACGATGCGGTCGAGGCTCGCCACCGTTGAGAGGCGGTGCGCCACCACGATGCACGTGCGCCCTTTCATAAGCGTGGCGAGCGCATCTTGCACGAGCGCTTCGCTTTCAGAATCGAGTGCACTCGTCGCCTCATCGAGCACGAGCACGGGACAGTCGGCCAGAATGGCACGCGCAATGGCGATGCGCTGGCGTTGGCCGCCCGAAAGCTTCACGCCGCGCTCGCCAACCTGGGTTTCGAAGCCCTGAGGCAGGCGCTCGATGAATTCCAGCGCGTTCGCACGCGCCGCCGCTTCGCGAATCTCATCCATGCTGGCGCCGGGCTTGCCATACGAGATATTCTCGGCAACGCTGCGATGGAACAGCAGCGATTCCTGCGGCACATAGGCGATTTGGCGACGCAGCGACTGCTGCGTGCATTGGGCGATGTTTTGCCCATCAAGAAGAATGCACCCCTGCTGAATGTCGGACAAGCGCAGCAAAAGCTTCGTGAGCGTGGTTTTGCCCGCGCCAGAAAGACCTACAAGGCCAACGCGCTGGCCTGCTGGTATATGCAGTTCGAAATCGTCGAACACCTGCGTTTTCGCATCGCCGTCGCCATACGAAAAGCCAATGCCCTCGAAATCGATCGCACCCTCACGCACCTGCAAATTGGGCGCGCCGGCAACATCGGCCACCAGTCGCGGCTCATCGAGCGTGGCCGTCATGCCGCTCGCATCGCCGAACGCGCGATTGAAACGCTGCAGACCGTTGTTGATGAAATTGAACTGGTTTGTGACCGTATAGGTATAGGTGAACATCATCACAAGCGTGCCCGGCGTGATGCCATACCACGCATTGCCGCCCGCGATAAACACGGCCACCACGCTCATAATGACCACGGTTATCGATGCCGTGATAATGCCGCGCGTAAGCGAGGCCCACATGCGCTTCGAATCGCGCGCAACCACTTCCCTGTTCGCTGCATCGAACAGCCCGCGCTCATAGTCTTCGCGCCCATACGTTTTAACGGCGAGGATGTTCGATACCGAGTCGGACAGCTCGCCCGACAACTGGTTTTGGGCGCTCGCCGCCTTCTCATTAAGCGACAGAATGCGCTTGTACATGATGTACGAAACCGTGGCATACACCGCGAGCAGCGCCATGAGAATAGCCACATACACCGGCACGCGCGGCGCCAAAATGCCGCACGTAAAAATGACCGAGCACATAACCGGCAGAAACGGAAACATGATGGTCTCGATAATCTGCTGGTAGGCGCTCATGAATTTCGACGTTTGGCTCACAAGCGTTCCGCCGAAGCGATTGGAATGAAAGCTCATGGACTGGTTGCACAGCGCATCAAAGCTCATCGTTGCCAAATCATACGCTGCCGCGATTTCCAGCTTATACAGCGTATAGTCTTGGAACTTGCTTGCCGCCTGGCCGAAAACGTTGATCGCGATGAGCGCCACGATATAGGGCCCGTAGGCGGAAAACACCTCATCGGGGCTCACACCGCCCTCGCTCACGCGGTCGACGACGAGGCTCATAACGTACGGGTTGCCATACGAAAGCAACGCCACGAAAAGAAACGTCGATACGATAAGGCCCCAAAACAGGCCCTTATGCTTGCGCGTTACCTGCCAGTAGTAATGCAGCGTGCGGCGTGTGGTCGATTGTTGCATGAATTCCCCTTGGCGCCTTTACTGTTCATCGATGAAGCCAACGCGATAATTCGCGAACACCACGCCATCGCCCATCTGGGTCGCATCGAGATCAACATCGGCGCTTATGCTGAAGTCGCGATCGTCCGACTCGTCGCGGAAAATTTGGCGCACACGCCACACATGGGCTGTTTCTTCATCGGATTCGTCGATAACCAGGTATTTCTTCGAACGGGCATCGGCATCGAGCACGATTTCTTCGTGCTGGGCGAAGTATTCATCAAGGGCCGCCTGCCAAGCGCGCTCGCCAAAGCCCCAGTCGGCATCCATCTCGCCCAAGTCGGCCACGCGGCCAAGCGAAGCCAAACGCACGCGCGAGATGAGCGCATTGCGCACGAGCACGGTAAGGCCGCGCCTGTCGCGCACCACGGCGTCGGTTTGCGCCTCGGGCGGAGCCGCGTCAAGCGATGCGCCCGCATTGGCCCATTCGTCCACCAAACTCGAATCGACCGAGCTCACCACGAGTCCAAGCCAGGCGATGATGTCTTTCATCTGCTCGTCGCGCTTATCGATGGGCACCGTACGATCGAGCGCGCGGAAAGCCTCGGCCAAATAGCGAAGCAGAATGCCCTCGAAACGCGCGATTCCCAAGCGCTGGATATAGCCCTTGAAGTCGCTCGCCGTTTCGAGCATGTCTCGCAGAACCGATTTGGGGCTCAACTCGAAGTCGCGAGCCCACGGAACCTTCTCGCAATACTGCGCGAAGGCGGAATTGAGCAAATCTTCGAGCGGCTTGGGGTAGGTGACCTCGGCGATGCGCTCCACGCGCTCATCGTAATCGACGCCGTCCATCTTCATTTCGGCCATAGCCTTATCGCGCGCCTTGCGTTCCTGCGCGCGCAGCACCTGGCGCGGGTTTTCGAGCGTCGCTTCAACCATGGAAACCGCATCGAGCGCATAGGTTTCGCTTTCGGGATCAAGCAGCTCAAGCGCCGCGAGCAAGAACGGCGAAAGAGGCTGGTCAAGCGCGAAATCGTCGGGCAGGTCCATCGTGAGCACGTATTCGGTGCCACCATCTTCGGCCTCGCTGCGCTCTACCACGTCGGCATCGATGAGTGTGGCGAACACTTCATCGGCGCGCTGCGAGAGCTTGATTTTTTCCTCAGGCGTCTGCATAGAGTCGTCGATGAGCGCTTCGACGCGAGCGCGTGCGTCGCCGCCCTGCTCCACCACCGAAAGCACCATGGAATGGGTGATGCGCAAACGCGGCGTGAGCTTTTCGGGCTGCGATTCAATGAGATGGTCGAAGGTCTGCTCGTTCCAATTCACGAAGCCCTCGGGCGCTTTCTTCTTCTTGATACGGCGCAGCTTCTTCTCGTCGCCGCCGGCCTTCACCATGGCTTTGTAGTTCTCAATTTCATGCTCGGGCGCCTCAGCAAGCACGCGGCCTTCGCTATCGAAGCCCGAACGGCCCGCGCGACCGGCGATTTGATGGAACTCGCGCGAACGCAGGCGGCGCATTTTATAGCCGTCGAATTTCGTGAGCTGCGTGAAAACCACAGTATGGATGGGCACGTTAATGCCCACGCCCAACGTGTCGGTGCCACAAATCACCGGCAGAAGGCCCTGCTGGGCGAGTTTTTCGACAAGCAAGCGATAGCGCGGCAGCATGCCCGCATGGTGCACGCCCACACCGAAGCCAAGCAGGCGCTTGAGCGTTTTGCCGAACGCGGTGGTAAACGCCGTGCCCTTCATGGCCTCCTTGACCGCCTCGCGCTGCGCCTTGGTGGCAACGCCGTAGCTCGCAAGCGCGCTCGCCGTGGAAAGCGCGGCGTCTTGGGAGAAATGCACCAAATACATGGGGCCCTCGCCAGCACGCAAAGCGAGCTCGACCGTGGCCTCGATTGGCGTTTTCACATATTCATAGGAAAGCGGCACGGGGCGCGGGGCGTTCATCACGCGGCTCACCGTGTTGCCCGTTTGGCGCTGCAACGTCGCGGCAATTTCGTCAACATCGCCAAGCGTGGCGCTCATCAGCAGAAACTGTGTTTTCGGAAGCGTGAGCAACGGCACCTGCCATGCCCAACCACGGTCGAAATCGCTGAAATAATGGAACTCGTCGGCCGCCACTGAATGCACTTGGGCGACGGCCCCCTCGCGAAGCGCGAGGTTCGCGAGAATCTCGGCCGTGCAGCAAATCACGGGCGCGTCGACGTTGATATGCACGTCGCCGGTAATCATGCCCACATTATCGCGACCGAGCAATTCGACCAAGTTGAAGAATTTCTCGCTCACGAGCGCCTTGATGGGCGCCGTGTAATAGGAACGCTCGCCGAAGCACATAGCCATGAAATGCATGCCGAGCGCTACGAGCGATTTGCCGCTGCCCGTCGGCGTGCCCAGAATCACGTGGTCGCCCACCATGATGTCCATGAGAGCTTCCTCTTGGTGCGGCCACAGCTCAATGCCGCGCGACTCGCACCATTCCATGAACGCCATGAACGACTCTTCGGTAGAGGCGTCTTCGTCATAGAGCCTATTGGCGATGCGGCCGAGCTCGCCATGGGCGGCGGCTGCGATTTCGTCGGCCTCAACGACTTCGGTAAGATCTTCGGGATGAGCGTCTGACATGGCAGGCCTTTCGTGCCAATCAAGTTGGCAAAAGAAAAATGCGGTGATAAAGTGGAGCCAATGGCGAGCCTGCGGGTAGGATCCAGGCAACGCCGTCGTTGTTTGAAGAAGGTCACCCCCTATCGGCGGTGGCCTTTCTTTTTACGCTTTGGGCGCTGCTCACGTGCCGCGGATAGCCCGATTATCGCCGTCGCCAGAGCAACAAGCGCAGTCGCGAGGTTCGCCACCTCTGTGAATAAATCGGTCATAGGGCATCACCTCCCTTCTTGAGGAAGGCACTGCCCGGCACACAAACCGCCGTTGGGGTATCGGCTATTTTAACGCAGAAAGGGCCGCTCTCGCGACCCTTCCCAAAGCGCCTCCACGCCAGACACTTTCGCTATTCCGCATTTTTCAACGCGAGCGCAAGCGGCACTTTCTTAATATGGCGCACATGCAGAAGCGCCACCACAAGATAGGTTGCGAACCCCGTGGCGATGACCTCAAGAATGCATGCCAGAGGCACGTAAATCTCGATGTTGCCGCTGTACGAGAGCAGCATTGCCTTAAATATCGCCGTAAGCGATGCGATGATGAGCGGCTGGCACACGATGAGCGATACCACCACGCACCAGGTAATCGAGCGCACGTAGAGCCTGCTCACTTCCCTGTCGCGATAGCCGAACACCTTCATATAGCTAATCGAACGCGCACTGTGGTCGATGACCGACTTCGTGAGCAAATACATGAACACGAGGAAAATGAACACCGACATGCCCACGAGCATGCCGATCATGTCATCCATCATGCCCGTGAACTGCTCGCCAATGGCATCCATGTCGGAAGGCGTAAGATCGCTCGCCACATAGCGGGAATCGAGCATGAGTGGCTCATCGGAGGCGTATCCATTGAAATAGGCCGCATCGTTGCCGAACATCGCATTGAAATCATCCAGGCTCATATAAATGTTCATGGTCGACTTCGTGCCCCATGTGCCCTCGTCGCCCGTGAACGTGAGCGTATGCGTCTTGTCTTCGTACTTGTCGTACAGATCGATTGCATCGCCCTGTTTGAAGCCGGACTTGTCAACCAAACCGCCGCCGAAGACCGCCTTGCCGCTTCCAAGATCCATATCGGTCCAATACCGCGAACCCTCCTGCACGCCATACACGGCTATCGTTTCTTCGCCATTGCCTTCGCCGCGATCGTATTGCAGCGTATACACAGCGAATTTCTCGGCCTGGGCGATTGTGTCAGCGCCGTTGTCGACCGTATTCACCGGATGCACGTTTTCGTCGTCAAGATTGAGGTCGGACACCTTGTCGATCATATCGACCACGTCGTCGCGCGCCGCACCCAAATCGGCGGCAACGCCATCGAGCTCGCTATTGAGCGCATCTTGCGACTTCGCGAAAGCGTTCTGGGCATCTTGTGCCTTTTGCATAGCTTCAAGCGTCGGCTCGACCTGCAGCGCTTCCGCCGCCTGCTTCAAGGCATCGGCCTTTTCTCGAGCATCGTCGGCAGCGTTTTCAAGAGCCGAAAGCCGGGCGCCCTCCACACCCTGCAGCGTATCGGCGGCTTTCCACGCTTCACGCTCGTCACTGGTGCCCTCAAGCTCCAACGGCGCCTTCAACGAATACTGGTGCTGCGCAACAACGGTATTGTGCAAATTCTCGGCGTAGTGGCTCATCGTGGGAAGAATCGCGAGCGAGAACAGCAACAGCAGGCTCGCAAAGCCAATGCCCACGAACAGCGTGGCGAAGTTGCCCAAATTGCGCAGGAACACGCGCAAGCGGAATCGCGCGGTGAAGCTCAGCCGCTCAGGCAGCGCGAACCCACGCTTCACGCCGCCCTTGCTCGTTTCGTGGCGAAGGAATTGAAGGGGCGTGTGACCCATCTTGCGCAGCAAGCCGACGAGCGTAACCAGAACCAAAACCGCCACAGGCACAACGGTGGTCTGGAAGAAAACGCCCCAGCTCCAGGTCGCATAATACGGAGGCAGGCTGTATGACCCATAATACAAATTGCGCATAGGCTCGCTCATGAGCGTAAAGCCCACCACATTGCCCACCGCCGCGGCGGCAATGCCCACGATGCACGGCAGTGCGAGATAATGCGCCACCAGCTCACGGCGTCGATAGCCGCTCGCCAGAAGCGTGCCGATAATCGCGCTTTCTTCTTCAATCGTGCCCGACGTGAGCACGACGAACACGAATGCCATAATCACGATGATGATATACAGCAGCGTCGTCCACATCGCCGAGTCGCCCGACACGTCGTCTTTGGCATACCCAATGCCTTGGTTTGAGTCGACGTCGGTCAAATCGGTCACGTTCGCATGGGCGTCAGAAAGCGCGCTCACCATGTCTTTTTCGATATCGACGCGGTTGGCCACGGAAAGATCGCGGTCGGCGAAGCGATATGAATAGGTATAGCTCGGCAAAAAACCCGTATTCTCGAGCGCCTTGAATCCCTCGGACGACACTTCGGCCACGCCAAACGAAAGCGTATTCACTGTGAAATCGGAATTGCTCTGGAAAAGAGCCTGGTTGTCGGCCAGCGTCATAATGCCCACCACATGGAACTCAACGCCGTTGAGCGCGACCGTGTCGCCCATGGATACATCGTTGTTCGTTGCAAACACACGATCAATGGCGATTTCGTCTGCTGCCTGGGGCCCGCCACCTTGCGCATACGCGGCCAAATCGACCTGCGTGCGATGCTCGAACGTGCGCACCGTGCAGTTGCGGGCGTTATCGCCCTGCGTTTTCTCGAAGCTCGTATCGAAAGAATAGTTCTTGTACAGCTCAATGCCGCCAGAATCGGACGCAGCATCGCGCACGGCATCGAGCTGCTCATCGGTTGCCTCGAACGCCGTGGTGAAGCGACCGTCTTCAATAACGTAGGTTTCGGGCATATCGTCAATGATGACCGAAATGGAATGGGCGGCGAGCAGAAATCCCGAAGTGAGCGCAATGCTCACGGCCATGAGCAAGAATACGCCGAGGTATTTTCCGATATTGTGGACAAGCTCGCGCGGAAGCCGTTTAATCAAGGGACTCATAACGGCCTACCAAACAAGCTCTGCGGCAGACACGGGGGCGGCGTTCATCTCGTTTTCAACGAGCATGCCATCGCGAAGGCGCAAAACGCGGTTTGCCATGCGGGAGATGGCGTCGTTGTGAGTCACGATCACGATGGTGCAGCCATAATCGCGATTCACCTGCTCCATAAGGGCGAGAATCTCCTTCGACGTTTTGTAATCGAGCGCACCTGTGGGCTCATCGCACAAAAGCAAACCAGGATTCTTCACGAGCGCGCGGCCGATGGCGCAACGCTGCTGCTGGCCACCCGAAACCTGCCGGGGGAATTTCGCACGATGGTCATAGAGGCCCAGCGACTTCAGAAGGTCGTCAATAGGGAGCGGGTTTTCCGAAAGATGCGCCGTAACTTCGATATTCTCTCGAATCGTGAGGTCAGGCACCAAATTATAGAATTGGAACACGAAGCCAAGCTCGCTTCGACGGTATTCGCCAAGCGCCTTCTTGCCGAGGGTCGTGATGGCGGTGCCGCCCACTTCGATAGAACCCCCATCGGCCGCCTCAAGGCCGCCGATAAGGTTCAAAAACGTCGATTTGCCCGAGCCCGAAGGACCGAGCAGCACGCAAATCTCGCCGCGTGCGATTTCGACGTCGATGCCGCGCAGCACTTCCATACGCGCCGCGCCTTCGCCGTAGCCTTTCACAAGGCCGCGCGTTACCAAATAGGGCGCGTGCACCTTCGCAGACGCGCCGCTCTCGCCCGAATCGCGCCCCGCCCGCATAGCCGCATCCATAACTTCATCAGGCATAAAAGTACCTTCCTAGTAGTTTCCATTAGGTTACTTTTATACCACCGAGCCGTTTTGTTAGCAATTGGTTACTTTAAACTACGAAACACGCCCGTGTTCGACCGAATACGTCACGTCGGCAATGGCCGCGGCGCTCGGGCGGTGGCTTACGAGCAGCACCGTTTTGCCCGCACGATTGTCGGAAAGAGCACGCAGCACGGCAGCCTCGTTGAGCGCGTCGAGGTTGCTCGTAGGCTCATCGAGCAAAACGAACGGGGCATCGTGCAAGAACATGCGCGCAAGGCCCAATCGCTGGCGCTCGCCTCCCGAAAGGGCGTCGCCCAGCTCGCCCACCTGCGTATCGAGCCCCTCAGGAAGCCTGCGCACGAAATTGGCGATCGACGCCTTTTCGCACGCCGCCATGATCTCGTCGTCACGTGCGCCAGGCTTCGCAAACGCCAAATTATCGCGCACCGTTCCGGCAAACAAATGCGTCTCCTGCGTCATGAAGCCCTCGACTTCGCGCAAACTCGCAGTGTTCACGCAGCGAATATCGCGCCACGACACCTCGATTGCACCGCGATCGACATCCCAGAAGCGCATGAAGAGTTTAAGCAAGGTCGATTTGCCCGAACCTGAACGACCGGCAATTTGCACGACCTGGCCAGGCTCAACATGCAATTCGACATCGGAGAGCACCTTCGCATCTCCATACGAGAAATCGACATGGCTTGCAACGGCGCCCTCAAACCCCTCAAGCGCCACGCCGCCTTCGACCTCTTCGGTTTGAGGACACTCATCGAGCACATCGAGCACGCGTGCGCCCGAAGCGAGCGTTTGCTGCAACGTGGAGCCCAAATTCGCCACGGCGATAACCGGCCCGAACGACGACATGAGCGCCGCGCACGCCACAACGGCGCATCCGAAATCGAGCATGCCGTAATTCACCAGGTGCATTGACGCGAGCAGCATGCCCATATCGAGCGCCAATACCGCAGCGCCCGTCGCCGCCATGGCGATCGCCGTGCGCCCCTTCAGGCGCGCCTCAACACGAATGAGGCTATCCATGCGATTCGACAATTCCTGGGCGCGATCGGCCGCGCGACCAAACTGCAGGGTTTCGCGCAAACCGCGCAGGCTGTCGAGCACGAAGGCGTTCATCGAGCCAATGGCGTCACGCACTTCACGCCCGCCCGTACCGCTCGCTTTCGAGGAAACCCACGGCACCGCAATGCCCACAACCGCATACGAGAATGCGACATAGAGCGCCAGCAGCGGTGAAAGCGTCGCGGTGAACGCGACCATGCCGAGCGAAACGATAAGCGCGATGGCCGCCGGCGAAAGCGTATGCGCATAGAAAACCTCGAGCAGTTCGACGTCGCTCGTTAAGAGCGAAACCAAATCGCCCTTGTCGCGGCCCTCGAGCTTTGCCGGAGCGAGCGTGCGCATTTTGCCGAAGACCTTATCGCGCACGAGCGCGAGAATCTTGAATGCGAGATAGTGGTTGCACAGCTGCTCGCCGTAGCGAAGCGGACCGCGCACCACGCCGCACACCGCCACCGCCACGCACGCCGCGCCCACAGGAATCGCAGCCCAGACGCCTGCGGCATCGAGCAGGCCATACGCCGCAAACACCGTAAGGAAAATCGCCGCAACGAAACCGAGCACGCCCAAAAGAATCGCCAGCGCCATAACGGGCAGAAGCGGGCGCGTAAGGCCCACAAGCCTCGCCATGATGCTGAAGTTTGAGCGACGACGCGGCCCTGAAGCCGCCTCATCGCCCGCATGATGGGAATCCTGCTGCGCGCGCTGAAGCTGCAAATCGGCCTCACACGCATCGAATTCCTCGATGCCCTCCTGAGCGGCACCATGCGCAAAGGCTTCAAGCTGGGACTGCTTTTCCCAAAGCTTCGCATATGCTCCGCCTTGCGCAAGAAGCTGCGCATGCGTGCCATGCTGCGCAAGTTTTCCCTGTTCAAGCACGTAAATTGCATCAGCATGCTCAAGGGCCGACAACCGGTGCGAAATCATGATGACCGTATGGGCGCCGGCCAGCTCGCGCGCGGCCGAAATAATGGCCGCCTCGCTTTCGGCATCGATATTGCTCGTGGCTTCATCGAAGATGTAGATGGGGGCATCGTGCAACAGAGCACGCGCAAACGCCAACCGCTGACGCTGGCCGCCCGAAAGATTCGCGCCTTCGGCAGCGATTTCCATATCGAGCCCGCCCGACTCGCGCACAAAACCGGCGAGGCGGCATTTCTCGAGGGCCTCCCAAAGTTCATTATCGGCCGCGTCGGGTTTGGCGAGCAGCAAGTTCAAACGCAGCGTGCCCTTGAACACGTAGCTCGAAAACGGCACTGTCGTAATAGTCTCGCGCAACGATTCGGCCGAAATGTCACGCAAATCGATGCCGCCGATGCGAATATCGCCCGTATAACGAGCGTTCGCGCCAGACAAAATGCCGGCGAGCGTCGATTTGCCCGATCCGCTTTCACCCGTTACGCCAATAAAGCTGCCGCATGGCGCGTCGAAATCAACCCCCTCGAGCACCTGGCGCTGCCCATCGTAGGAATAGCCCACGCCGCGGCATGCGACGTTCGCACTGCGCGGGTCGACCGCACGCGCGCCGTCGACGGGCAAGGGCGCGTCGAGAATCGCGTACATTTTCTCGGCAGCAGCCATACCGTTCATGGCCGTATGGAAAAACGAGCCCAAGGTACGCATGGGAATGAAGAACTCGCTTGATAAGAACACGATGGAGAATGCAGCCGCGAACGTCGCCGCGCCAGCCGAGAATTGCCACAGCACAGCGATGACGCCAATCGCCGCTCCACCGAACGCGAACAGGTCCATAACGGTAATCGAATTCAGCTGCATTGAAAGCAGGCGCATCGTCGCTTTGCGGAAGCCTTCCGCAGCCTCGTTCATTTCCTTATGCTTTTGCGCATCGGCCGAATAGATCTTCAACGTGGTAAGACCCTGAATGGCCTCGAGGAACATGCTGCCCAAATCGGAGTAGCTGCCCCAATAATTGCGCATGGTGCGGCGGGCGATTTTTTGCACGGCCATAATGGACGCTGGAATGAACGGCACGCATACGAGCAGCGCCACGGCGGCAGGAAGAGACAGCGGCGCGAGCGCCACGAACAGCGTAATGGGTGCGATCAGGGCGTAGAACAGCTGGGGCACATACTGGCCGAAATAGCTCTCGAGCTGCTCGGTGCCCTCGACGCTCACTTGCACGGCAACGCTCGTTGCGACGGTTTCGTTATAGGCAGGGCCAAGGGCGACGAGCTTATCGTAGACCTGCTGGCGAATGGCGCATTTCGCCTTAGCGGCCGCGCGCTGCCCCATGCGCTGCGCCATCGTTTGGCACGCCATGCGCACCGCAATAGCCAACGCGGCAGCGGCAAGCACGCCAATCGCCATGGCGGCGTCAGCCGCGCCCTCGAACGTGGCCTGCAAAAATAGACCAATCACGATGAACAACGCGATGTTGCACACGAGTGCTATCCACTGGAACAACACGTTGGCGAGTATGTATTTTGCGGCGCCCGGTACCATAGCAAGCAAGCGTTTATCGAACATTTCTCCCCCGTTTTCGCCTTTGCGAACGTCATAAGTTGTACGGGGTTAATAGTAACCCATGCGACACTTTTATGGGAACTTCCGAGAATACCTCCACGGGTTTCCATGCTTGCTGCAGGTCGTCGGAACAAAAAGCGAGGCGCTCAGGCACCGCATTAAGAAACGGCAGCGAAATTAATCCACATGCACGAGCGCGAAGACCTCGGCATCGGTCGCCTTGGCAATAGCCTCGCGGGGGTTCAGGAAATCGAGCTCCATGAGGAATCCCATGCCCGCAAGCTTTGCACCGAACTGCTCGATGAGGTGGGCCTGCGCCACCGCCGTGCCACCCGTGGCAACCAGGTCGTCAACGATAAGCACCACATCGTTTTCGTCAAGCGCGTCGGTATGAATCTCGAGGCTGTCGGTTCCGTATTCAAGCTCATAGCTTTCGCTGCGCACTTCACGCGGCAACTTGCCGGGCTTGCGAGCAGGTACGAAGCCGGCACCCAGGCTGTACGCGACAGGGGCGCCAATCATGAAGCCGCGGGCCTCGGCGCCCACAACCTTGGTAATGCCTGCATCTTTGAAATGGTCGGCGATAGCGTCAATGGTTGCCTTGAAACCTTCTGGCTCCTTCAAAAGCGTCGTGATGTCTTTAAAAATGACGCCCGGCTCGGGATAATCGGGAATGTCGGTGATGTGGCCTTCAAAATCGTAAGCAGCCATGAATGCCCTTTCTCGCACGGAATATGCAACTGAGCCATTGTAGCGCTCGGTACCGTCGATTGCTTTGCCAACAACACCCATAAAGAACGCGTCATACGCAGGTTGGTCGCAAACGGCAAACTATGCATCAAGGCGAAACGCACTAACCATGCTGAAAATACTCAGGCACATCGTCGCGCTTCATGGAATGCGTGGCGTAAACTTCTTCGTCCTGCCACAACGCCACTGCCTGCGACGGCTTCACGCCAGCCGCGCGAGCCGCTTCGCGCGTTGCGTTCATATCGATGACGCGCTGGTTGGACGAGCCGCGGAAGCGCAGCGTAATGTCGTGCAAGTCGTTTTCAAAAGGCCCGTCGACCAACACGTCGACGCAATTGAGCAAACGATCGGTGAACGCGGTGAAATGGGGGCCGCCGGGCTCAAGCTCGTCGAGCGTATCGCCCGTAAAGCACCAAATGGTCTTGTTCGGAACCTCGCGCTTTACGCGCTCAACGAATTCGACCAAACCTTCCTGGTTTTCTGGCTCCATGGGTTCGCCGCCCAGAATCGTGAGGCCGTCGCAAAATGCCGCGCCCAGGCTTTCAATCACTTTGGCCTGCACCGCCTCATCAAACGGCTCGCCCGCATCGAAGCGCCATGCCTCGCCGTTAAAACAATACGGGCAATGCCTACGGCACCCTGACACGAACAGCGACGTGCGAACGCCTTCGCCATTCGCGATGTCGAAATATTTGATGGCAGAGTAGTTCATGGTAAGCCCCCTCGCGCCTGGTGGCGCGGTCATGCGTCTCCGCTTCGGTCAAGTCCTGGCTCGCACGAACAGCACATTAAGTGCTGTTCGGCTCGTGCGGAACCTATCGGAGCCGCACGAGCGCGCCACCAGGCGCACGAAAGTTTCGCCAACACCTTAGCAAATCGCTTTACAAGTAGCTCAGAAAACCGACAGACGGCCATACTCGAACCGTGACGAACATATGCTCAACTATTCACATATCTCCAGGTCAGACACATTTTCGTCACATTTGCAAGTTATTTGAGACTAACCAGCCACCACTCGCATACAATAAAGGCGCTCTTTGCACTGCATTGCCCATCGCGCAGCGACGAGGCGAGCTCAACAGCGCAAACTGATCAGGCCGTGGCGCATCGCCATGGAGCCGGGCCATATTTGGCAGCAGACGCACGCGCGCCTGCGGGACAGTAGCTGACCCGCAGGCGCGTTTTCTTTTCTCCCAATTGAAAACGACCCCCGAAGAGCAACGACACGTTCGCAACCAGGAGGTTCATCATGACGCAAGCAACGCAATCTGATTCGTCGCGACAAACGAGCATCGACAAGACTGCCGTCACAAAACAGGTCGCCGCGGTTGGCGTAGGCGGAAACGTGGCACTTTCGGCAATCAAGCTCATCGCAGGCATCATGGGCAATTCCACGGCCATGATCAGCGACGCCATCCATTCCCTTTCCGATGTGTTCGCCACCGCAATCGCGTTCATCGGCGTGCGCCTGGCCGAGCGCGACGCCGACGCGACTCACCCCTATGGCCACGAGCGCTTCGAATGCGTGGCATCGCTCATGCTGGGCCTTATTTTGGCTGGCACGGGTCTCACCATTGGGTATTCGAGCATCGAAACCATTGCCACCCGGTCATACGTTTCCGCCAGCGCCCCGACGATTGTCGCGCTCGCGGCAGCCGTCTTGTCCATCGTGGTTAAGGAAGGCATGTTCTGGTATACGCGCCATTGGGCACGCATGCTGAATTCGAGCGCTTTTATGGCCGACGCGTGGCACCACCGCTCCGACGCCATTTCGTCGATCGGCGCGCTTTTGGGCATCGGCGCGAGCATGCTGGGCTTTGCCGCGGGCGACGCCATTGCCAGCCTGGCGATTTGCATCATTATTCTGAAGGTCGCCTACGACGTGATGAAAGACGCCCTGAACAATATGACCGACACGCCGTGCAATCGCGAATTCGAGCGCAAAATCGGGAATTGCATCGAGGAGGTTCCGGGCGTGGTGCGCATCGATGCGCTGCGCACGCGCAAGTTCGGCAATCGCGTATATGTTGATGCCGAGATCGCCGTCGATGGACAGCTCAAGCTTATAGAGGCCCATGAAATTGCTGAAGCCGCGCATGATGCCGTCGAGGCCAACTTCGAAGAAGTGAAGCACATCATGATTCACGAAAACCCAGCATAAATGCCACGTTTCGCAGCGAGAGCCAACCGATTCATATGAGATTGGCCGACCCTCGCTGCGACTCCTTATTTCCCGCAATACGCAAGAAGGGCCAGCCCCGAGGCTGGCCCTTCGTTTATTCAAGCGGCGATACGCTACAGATGAAGCACGCGATCGCGGATTTCTTCGGTGCGACCCTGGTTCCAGAACTGGGTTCCAATATAACCGCAAGTGCGACGTGCAACGTTGAGCTTTTCCTGGTCGCGGTTGCCGCAATGCGGACATTCCCACACGAGCTTGCCATCGTCTTCAACAATCTTGATTTCGCCATCAAAACCGCACACCTGGCAGTAATCGCTCTTGGTATTCAGCTCGGCATACATGATGTTGTCGTAGATGTACTGTATCACGCGAATGACGGCCTTCAGGTTGTCTTGCATGTTGGGCACCTCGACGTAGCTGATAGCTCCGCCAGGGCTCAAGCGCTGGAACTGGCTCTCGAACTTCAGCTTGTCGAACGCATCGATTTCCTCGGACACATGCACGTGGTAGCTGTTCGTGATGTAGCCCTTGTCGGTAATGCCCTCGATAACGCCGAAACGACGCTGCAAGCATTTCGCGAACTTGTACGTCGTGGATTCGAGCGGTGTGCCGTACAGCGAGAAGTCGATGTTGCTCGCCTCTTTCCACTCGGTGCACTTGTCGTTCATGTGCTGCATGACCTCGAGCGCGAAGGGAGTGCCTTCCGCCTCGGTGTGGCTGTGGCCGGTCATGTATTTCACGCACTCATACAGACCCGCGTATCCCAGCGAAATGGTGGAATAGCCGCCGTAGAGTAGCTTGTCGATGGGCTCGCCCTTGGGCAGACGAGCCAATGCGCCATACTGCCACAAAATAGGCGCCGCATCGGAGAGAGTGCCCTTCAGGCGGTTGTGGCGGCACATAAGGGCTTTGTGGCACAGTTCCAGGCGCTCGTCGAAGATTTCCCAGAACTTCTTCTTGTCGCCCTGCGAGGAGCACGCGACATCGACCAAATTGATGGTGACGACGCCCTGGTTGAAGCGGCCGTAGTACTTTGGCTTGCCCGGCTCGTAGTTGCCCGCGTTGGCCACATTGTCGTAGCCATTACCCGAGCGGTCGGGCGTAAGGAAGCTGCGGCAGCCCATGCAGGTATAGCAATCGCCGTTGCCCTCGGTCTCACCCTTGGAAAGCTTCAGCTCGCGCATCTTCTTCTCGGAAATGTAGTCGGGCACCATGCGCTTGGCCGTGCACTTCGCGGCCAGCTGCGTAAGATAGAAATACGGAGCGTCCTCGGTGATGTTGTCTTCCTCGAGCACATAGATGAGCTTCGGGAACGCCGGGGTAATCCAGACGCCCGCCTCGTTCTTCACACCCTCGTAGCGCTGACGAAGCACTTCTTCGATAATCATGGCCAAGTCGCGCTTCTCTTCGGGAGTGCGCGCCTCGTTGAGGTACATGAACACCGTGACGAACGGAGCCTGGCCGTTGGTAGTCATGAGCGTAACGACCTGGTACTGAATCGTTTGCACACCGCGGCGAATCTCGTCGCGCAGGCGAGCTTCGACCACTTCGTTGATTTTCTCGGACGAGGTCTCAAGGCCCAGCGTGTTGATTTCATCGAGCACCTGGCGGCGAATCTTCTGGCGGCTCACCTCGACGAACGGCGCAAGATGCGTAAGCGAGATGGACTGGCCGCCATACTGGCAGCTCGCGACCTGGGCAATAATCTGGGTGGCGATGTTGCATGCCGTAGAGAAGCTATGCGGGCGCTCGATAAGCGTGCCGGAAATGACGGTGCCGTTCTGCAGCATGTCTTCCAGGTTCACGAGGTCGCAATTGTGCATGTGATGAGCGAAGTAGTCGGAATCGTGGAAGTGGATAATGCCTTCGTTGTGGGCGGCCACGACTTCGGCAGGCAGCAACAGGCGCATAGTGATGTCTTTGGAAACCTCGCCGGCCATGTAGTCGCGCTGCACGGAATTCACCGTGGGGTTCTTGTTCGAGTTTTCCTGCTTCACTTCTTCGTTGTTGCACTCGATGAGCGACAGGATTTTGTCGTCGGTCGTGTTCGACGTGCGCTTGAGCGTTTGGATATAACGATAGATGATGTATTTGCGCGCTACCTCGAAACGGCCAAGCGCCATGATTTGGTTCTCGACCATGTCTTGGATTTCCTCGACCGACACGGTATGGCCGGCACGGCCGCACAGCCATTCAACGCTGTGGGCAGCGAGGGCGATCTGATCTTCGGTAAGGCGCTCGTGGGGCGCAGCGTCGTTGTTGGCCGCGGTAATCGCGTTCACGATTTTCTGGATGTCGAACGTTACTTCCGAACCGCTGCGCTTGATGATTTTCATCGCATTCCCCAATCAATGTATCGCCATGTGCCACTTCGTTAAATCGCGCGCGTGGACACCCCATATACGCACGCTATCGGGATCCTCGTCCCGCTCTAAAGACAACATCGCCTGGATTTTCCCTTGCGAAAACCCAGGTTTCGATGTCTCTATAATAGCTCAAACAGACCACAATATCTTGTGATTGTTATTTGAACTCTGCACAGTATCGTGTTTGTGCAGGTCGGCTCGAATGAAACCGCTCGCAAACGAAAAAACATGCTCGAATTCGGCGATTGGCCTTGAAATTGAGAGCGCAACGTGCGTGGGAGACGCGAGTAAAAGCGAGGCAAAGCAAAGCCGCAGGTGGGGTCGCATACAGCCAAAAAGAGCGGGCACAGCACGCGGCAACGAGGCACCCACGCTCGAAGCAACGCGAACGCTGAAGGTCGAGCAATAGCCAGCTTCACGCCTTTGTCGCAGAGGCCGATCGACGCATTTCTTCCCCACACGCACAAGATATTGGGGCCGCGCCAAAACGAGCCCAGGCGCCTTAGCGCCGGTTTCGATCGGCGAATCCGCGATGTTAACTTCTTGTTGCCAACCGATATCCATCGAAGCGCCTTCGTGCGGTATAGTTCACCTATGAAATAATCAGTTGCACTCACGAACTAATGCATCGAAAGAAGGATCCATGCTTCGCCCGAAATTCGATTCGACGTTCTTTGTGGCGTTCAAACTCACCCACGAGGCGCTCGACGCCGCGCTGAAAAAGGCGAGCGAGCTCAATATCACGCAGTATCGCGTGCTCGTGAAACTGCTCACGGCGGGAACTGCCGGCCTGCCGCAGAAAGACGTGAGCGCGCTGCTCGATTTGAAGCCCAATGTCGTTACCCAGGCCATCAACACGCTTGAAGAACGCGGGCTCGCCCTGCGCGCAAACGGCGCAACTGACAAACGCTTTCGCCGCGCCCGTGCCACCTCCGCCGGCGGCGAGCATGCGGCGCACGTGAATGCGGCAATCGTCGAGGAGCTCTACGACCTGTTCCCGACCGATAATGCCGCCTGGCGTAAGATTTTGGAGGCGTCCATCGCCGCCGGCGCTGACATCGACCCGCCGCTCTCTCCCGATTTCGCTGAGAAATACCCGGCGTCGCGCACGCTCGTTTCCATTGAGCTGGTGCGCTTGGCTATCGAACGCGGCCTGAAAGAGACCTGCGGGGCGCCGCTTTCCGACTGCCTAGTGATGATGCGTCTTGGCGAAGCGACGCGACCCCTGCGCGTCAACGATATCGGCGAATCGCTCGAAATGCCTACGGCAAACGTGACCCGCGCAGTCGACCGGCTCGTGCAACGCGGCTGGGTGAAGCGCATGGGAAGCGAGCGCGATCGCAAGGCCGTCTTTGTCGTGCCCACCGAAGATGGGGAATTCCAGGAACGCATTATCAGCGAAAAATCAAATGAGCTCGCAGAGGAACTTCTTTGGAGCAAGCTTACGCCAGCCGACCAGGAAGCCATCGGCGATGTGGGATCGGTGGTTATCGACGGCTTGCGCCGACGCCGCGCCGAAGAGCGCAACGTGGGTTTTGCCGACTTGCGACCGATCGACTAGGGACTAAGCGAAAAAGAGACGCAGCCGAAAAGCTGAGTTATGCAGAACTTATTGTGGCATGCCGGCAGAAGCGATTGAAAAGTTTTTCGAGCTTGGTCCCAATTTGGTCCCCACGTGGCGCACATTTTGGGGCACAAACAAAAAAAGGCCAGAGCACATAAGGCTCTGACCTGGCGTTTTAATGGAGCGGGTGACGGGAATCGAACCCGCGTTAGAAGCTTGGAAGGCTTCAGTTCTACCATTGAACCACACCCGCATATGGTCGGGACGACAGGATTCGAACCTGCGACATCCTGCTCCCAAAGCAGGCGCGCTACCAAACTGCGCCACGTCCCGTCGACCGTTCAGCTTGGCTATTATAACAAAGCGAGGCGTATGTTCAAGAAAATTTCGCTTAATTCGAGAGCGCTTGAATCGCCGCCGAAAATTCAGCCACCTCGTGAATAATTTCTGTCGGGTTCTCAACCACAAGTTCTTCCTCGGGGAACATGCCCCACGTAACCGCAAGGGTCTTGCAGCCGGCAGCATTGCCCGCCGCGATGTCAAACGGGGAATCGCCCACATAGACGCATTCCTCGGGCTGCGCGCCCATACGCTCGCAGCCCAGCAGAATCGGCGCCGGATCGGGCTTATGTTTCGCGCAATCGTCGGCGCCGATAAGGCACCCGAGATACGGAGCCGCCCCAACCACCTGAAGCCCACGCCATGCGAGCGCATGCATTTTCGAGGTCACCACGCCCATCTCGAAGCCCTCCGCACGAAGAGCCGCCAATTCGTCGACAATTCCCGGAAACGCCCTTATGAGCTGGTCGTGCGTTGCTTCATTATGGGAACGATATGCCTTCAGCAAGCGCTGCTGCTCTTCAGCATTGCGCGCGAAGTCGAGCATTTGCGTCGCGAGAGGCTGGCCAACCTTCGCCATATATTCCGCCTCGGAAAACTGCTTTCCCAGCACTTCTTGCGTGGCGTGTTTGAAACTTTCGAGAATCATGTTGTAGGTATCGACAAGCGTGCCATCGTTGTCGAGCAAAATCGTGGTTAGCGCCACCGTATCTTCTTTCTAATCGCGTTGCTTTCTTCTAAATGAATCGGTATCCAAGCGAATCGACCCTCGCCGTCGTGGAAACCCCAATGTACTTCCCTTCGCCTCGCAACGACAGTTCTGCCATTGCCGTGCCCGCGCGTCCACAAGGCCGCATGCACCGGCGCGATGCCGTATTATTGCACCACCATATACGAACCATCGCCGCCGCGCGTGTACGTGGCGAGCTTTCCGCGATAGGAGCATGACATGAGGGCTTTGGTACAGCGCGCCACGCGCGCAAGCGTGACGGTCGAGGGCGAAACGATTGGCGCCATCAACGACGGATTCCTGATTCTGCTCGGCGTCGGACACGAAGATACCGAAGCGCAAGCCGACAAGTTGTGGAGCAAGATTTCGAAAATGCGCATTTTCGAGGACGAGAACGGCAAGACCAACCTAAGTCTTGCGGATGTGCACGGCGAAGTGCTCGTAGTGAGCCAATTCACGCTCTACGCGAACTGCAAGCGCGGCAACCGTCCGTCGTTTACCGATGCAGGCGCACCCGACGAAGCAAATCGCCTTTACGAGTACTTCGCAAGCCTCGTTGCGCGCGATTTGGGCCACGTGGAAGCGGGATCATTCGGCGCGATGATGCAAGTCGAGCTCGTCAATGACGGCCCATTCACCATTTGGCTCGATACCGATACGCTGTAAAGCAAAAGCTTGCGCGCCGCCCCTCTCACCCGCGCTACAAGCGCATAAGGCTCACAGCATGCAGATAGCGCCTGCGCAACAACGCGGAATGACAAGCGTCAAACAACGAATCGAGCAAGACATGCGGCTTCTGCCAAACGGCGGCCCCGCATTCACGCGCGCCGCGCGGATGGCGCCCACAACCCAAAAAGAAAGGAGCCAATCGGCTCCTTTCTTGCTTCGCAATCGTTTTCGCCGCGAACACGGGGCGCTTTTTCGCCTAGTACACCATGCCCATGGCTTCTTGCACTTCACCAAGCGTTTTCTCGGCGACTTCGTTTGCACGACGATTGCCCTCATGCAGCACGTCTTTCACGTAATCGAGATCGGCCTCGAACTGGTGACGGCGCTCGCGAATGGGCTCAAAGTAGTTATTCACGGCCTCAGTCGTGTATTTCTTCAGCTGGCCCGAACCGCCCATGCCGATTTCCTCGGCGATTTCCGCAGCATCGCGACCGGTGCAAATCGCCGCCGTAGAAAGCAGGCCCGACACGCCAGGACGATTCTCGGGGTCGAACGTGATCATGCGCTCGGAGTCGGTCTGGCTCTTCTTGATGCGCTTGGCGGTTTCTTCGGCCGTCATGGAAATGGAAATGGCGTTGCCGTAGCTCTTCGACATCTTGCGACCGTCGAGGCCTGGAAGCAGCGGCACATCAGAGAGCAGTGCGTCGACCTCGGGGAACACCTTGCCATAGCGGTTGTTGAAACGACGGGCAATGGTGCGCGTGAGCTCGATGTGGGGCAGCTGGTCTCGACCGACCGGCACCACATTACCCTTGCAGAACAGAATGTCGCATGCCTGATGGACGGGATAGGTGAGCAGAAGGCCCGTGAGTTCGTGGCCCGACGCCTCCATCTCGGCCTTCACCGTTGGGTTACGCTGCAGCTCGGCCTCGCTCACAAGCGAGAGGAAAGGCAGCATGAGCTGGTTGCACGCCGGCACTGCAGAGTGGCAGTAAATCATGGTCTTGTTCGGATCGAGGCCACACGCCAAGTAATCCATAACCATGTTGTACACGTTGTCTTGAATATGCTCGGTAGTGTCGCGGTCGGTAATAACCTGGTAGTCAGCAATGAGCACATTGGTACGGCAGCCTTTTTCCTGCAGCTCGACACGGCCTTTCAGCGTGCCGAAATAGTGGCCCAAATGCAGGCGGCCCGTGGGGCGGTCGCCCGTGAGCATGGTGTATTTCTCGGGATGGACCTCGAGGTCTGCGGCAATTTCGTCGCTGCGCTTCGATGCCGCTTCGTAGCTTCCTTCGTTGGCCATAATGGGCCCTTTCTATTCACGATTAATAAAAAACAATTTATCAGCGAGTCGCGCGCTGAAAGCATCACGACCCTATCTCTAACTTTGCTATGGTACCACGACTTTCCCTGGCAAAAACGGCAAGGGCCGCTCCACCATGGTATAGTTGCATGCATGAATTCTTACACCACCATTGACGGACGCGCCGTCGCAGAAATCGAAGAGAAGAAGAGCCGCTTCATCGCAAGCCTCGCACACGTCGAGACTGAAGAAGAAGCGCTCGCGTTCCTTGACGAAATTCGCGTCGCCAACCGCATGGCGCGCCACAATGTGTACGCTTACGTGCTGCGCGAGGGTGGCGCAGGCGCAGCTGGCCGCGTGCGCTACTCAGACGACGGCGAGCCACAGAAAACCGCCGGCATGCCAACGCTTGAAGCGCTGCAACATGCGGGGCTCACCGATGTGATTTGCGTGGTCACTCGCTATTTCGGCGGCGTGCTACTGGGCACGGGCGGGCTTGTGCGCGCCTACACGGGCGCCACGCAGGCGGGCATCGAAGCCGCAACGAAAGTCGTGGTGTCGAGCTGCGTCGATATTTCCGTACGCATTGAATACCCGCTCTACGATCAAATGCTCCGCATCGCCTCTGACTGCGGCGCAAAAGTGCTCGATACGCAATACGCCGAAGCGGTCACGCTCAAGCTGCGCATGCTCGACGGCACCCAGCAACCCCTGCTCGACAAAATCACCGAGCTGTGCCGAGGCCAAGAACGGGTCGAAGTCAGCGACCCCATCGACGCGATGTTCTAGGAAAAGCATGTCCTCATGGCTTTCCGCTTTTTTTCTTTGCACGAATCGACCCGCTTCCCCAGTTTTACAAACGTCGACCCTGCAATTCGTGCGCACGGCGCGCGCATAGGAGATGGTATGATTTCCCCATGGGAGGGGACATGAAACAGATTCAGCTGAAGGAATGCGCGCCACTTATTGCGGGGCTGGCGCTTTTGTGGTTTTCGTTCCACGCATCGCCGTATTACCCGTTTTCGCTTTCGCCTGATTTTTCGCAGGGCGGCGCAAGCGCAATCTCGGGAAGGCACATCGCCTACACCGTGGCGTTCGTGCTGGCCTTGGCGGGAATCTACGCGACGCTCGCACGCAAAGAGCTCTCGCCAAAGCGGACGCCCGTCCTTTTTGCGGCAGCAGCAATAGCGGGATTTGTCGGCTGCGCCTTGCAAATGGCAAGCCCCCTGTCCGATGGGGCCCAGCATGTTACGCTGGGCATCTCGCTGGCTCTTGTAGCCCTGTACGCCGCATGCGCGCTTATGGCATGGTTCGGCGCAGCCTCGCGCATGAAGCCCGCCGAAGCGGCGTTTTCCGTCGCTGCGTCGTATTGCCTGTTCGGCGTTGTTTGGGCCGCGGCCTTGCTTTGCGGTGCCACGGCGCTTCGCATATTCAGTGCCCTATGCCCCCTGCTTGCCATCCCCTGCTTCGTTGCCGCATCGAGAACGGGCGCGCGCCCATCGGCCGGCAGCGTTTCGCGCTCGCTTTCGGCTTTGCCGTGGAGCGTCGTGGCGCTGTGCCTGGTGTTCATCTATTTCGGCGTTATATCGGTGCGCGCGTTTACCACCATGGAAATGGGCGGCTTCTACGCCGGCGCGTTGGGAGCGGCGGCGCAGACTATCACAGCCTTGGCAGGCACGGTTATTTGCGCCCTTCTGGCCTGGATTTTCGTTTCGAAAGACATCTCCCCCTCCACGCTGGTAACCGCCTTCGCCACGCTGGCCCTGGTGTATATGGCGGCGCTTTTGGTTGTGCTTCTGGGCGACCAAACCCAAGGGGCCACGCTTGCGGGCAAGCGCATTTTGGTTGCGGCCGAGCATTGCGTCGAAGTGCTGCTGGCCATAGTGCTGGCCATGGAAGCCGCGCGGCGCAACATTTCCGCCCCTCTGCTTTCAACCCTGTACGGCGTGGCGGTGTTGGCCATCCCCCAATTCATCACGCTTGACGTGATGTATCAAAGCGGCGTTTTGGAATCGCTTTCGCATATGTCGCTGGTCACGCCGCTTGCCGCCGTGGGCGCATTCGCGGTGGCAGCCGCGTGCATCGTGCTTTTGATGCGGTTCTCGATGTGCACGGCAGCCCAAGCCAGCACGCAAGCCGACGGTTGGCAAGAGGAGCTGTGCCGCCAGGCGCTGGCCGGGCACGATATAACCCAGCGCGAAATGGATGTGGCCGTGCTCACCTATCGCGGGCATTCCGCCAAACGCATTGCCGAAGAGCTGCTGGTGTCGGAATCTACCGTGAAGGCGCACCTCACGCATATCTACCGCAAATTGGACGTGCACACCAAGCAGGAACTTATCGTGCTGATCGACGGCTACCGCGCAAAATAGCCGCGGCTCGCTGGAGGGAGACGCACGCGCGCGTTCTTCTCTAAAGAGCTTCTTGCTCATCGCGGCCCAGACCGTTTTGCGTTGCGCTCGCGCATGCAACACCCAGCCGAAGCTTTCTGCACATTTTCCGATACAAGCTTTTTACCAGGCATTTAGACGTTTCGTACGAGATGGCTTAACTGCGATTTTCCAAGTTTGGACGTTTCGTAGGACGCGCAAAATCGTCCAGCGGCGTAGATTTTCCCAGCGTTGGGGGCCTTGCGGAAGAGAAGGCCCAAGAGGGAAAAGAGGGGCAATGAAAACTGCTCAAAGCGCGCCTGTCGCACAGGGGATATCGCGCCGCTCGTTTCTGCGCGACGCCGGCCTGGCCGCCGGCGGCATTGGAATGCTGGCGGCGCTGGGAGGCTGCTCGCCGCAGAAAAGCGAGTCTGGCGATAAGAACCCAGAGACCGGCAAGGAACGCGTAACCACCGAGCTTGCCATTCCCGAGGCCAAAGCTCCCGAGAAAACCGTCTACGACTGCGACGTGCTGGTTATCGGCGGCGGCTTCGCGGGCCTGAACGCCGCGATGGCCGCGAAGAACGCTGGTGCCAGCGTGGTGATGGTGGACAAAGGCCGCCCGGGCTATTCGGGACTGTCGCCGTGGCCCAGCTCGCATCGCTGGTTCGATGCCGACATGGGAGACGACGAGGCAGCCTTCAAGAAGAGCATCACCATTGGCGCGGAATACGTAAGCAACCAGGATTGGTACCAAATGTGGATCGACCATTCCAAGGATGCCTACGAGCGTCTAGCCGACTGGGGCTTGATGGACCGCTACAACCGCTGCGCCGATACCGAATATTGGGACGATGTCGATTTCCAGGGCTATCACGAAGCCAACATCGATTCCGACCGCCACGCGCGCTGGATGCCCGTACTTAAAGAGGCCGGCATTGAAGTGGCCGACTACACCATGGTCGTGGATGTTGCTCGCGACGGCGACCGCGTGTGCGGCGCGGTGGGCTTCCACGTTCCCAGCGGCACCGTGGTCACTTTCAACGCGAAGGCCGTAGTTATGGCCATGGGCGGCGGGTGCTACAAGCCTACCGGCTATCCCGTGGGCGACGACACCTTCGACGGCGAATACATCGCCTACAACCTGGGCCTTCCCATCGTGGGCAAGGAATACGACGACTTCCACACCACGACCTCGTTCGCGCCGGGCAACGCGTTCATCAACAATTCGTGGGACTGGCTGGAAAACATTTGGCTGTGCGGCGGCGACATTACGGCCGATACCGCCGAGAGCTACGCCACCAGCAAAGAGAAAATTATGGTGCTGGGCCGCGTAAACAACACCATCAACGGCATGGCGGCCGACGCGGGCACCAACATTGAAGATCAGGCTGCATCGGACATCACCCGTCGCGGCGGCACCACCAGCGGCCGCGACGACGACATTCGCATCGGCAAAATGGTGAGCCCCAAGCCCAAGGGCGACTGCTACGGCGCGGCCGTGGGCATGTGCTCGCACTTCTCGTCGGGCGTGTTCTGCGGCCTTGACGATTTGGAGGGCGCCACGGGAATTTCAGGCCTGTGGGTTGCCGGCGACGGCATCAACGGCTGTGCGGTAACGGGCGCAGCCTATCCCGTGGGCGTTGGTTTCACCTCGAATTTCGCCTCAATTCAGGGCGATATTGCAGGCAAAGCGGCCGCCGAATACGCCGCTGGCGCTGCAGCTGCCAGCGTGCCGCAGGAAACCATCGACGCGGTGACCGCCGAAATTCAGGCACCGCTTTCGGTGGAAAAAGGCTTCAGCCCCGATTGGGCGCGCGACCAGCTTCAGGCCATCATGGCGCCGTGGTGGGTGCTCATTTCTAAGAGCGAAGACGCGCTTTCCGCCGCGCTGGTGCAGGTGCAGAAGATGCGCGACAAAGTTATTCCGAAGCTCATGGCAACCAATTCGCACCAGCAGCGCCTGTGCCTAGAAATGAAGCACAAGGTGCTTTCCGCCGAAATGAAGCTGCGCGCCAGTCTGGAGCGCAAGGAAAGCCGCGGCACCCAGTACCGCAGCGACTTCCCCTACCGCGACGACGACAACTTCCTGTGCTACATCACCTGCACCAAGGCCGACGACGGCTCCATGCAGCTGGCGAAGGTTCCCGTGAAAGATGAGTGGACCGGCGACCGCACGCAAGATTACGCCAAGCGCTACGCCGTGCGCTTCCCGGGTGAGGCCAAGGCCAAGGGCCTGCCCGAAGAGGAATCCACCGGCAGCTGGAAGAAATAAGGGGGAAGAAGATGAGCGTCGTACGCTACGACTTGAATAATTGCATCGGCTGCCAGAACTGCGTCACGGTATGCCCGATGGATGTGTTCCGCTTCGATTACGAGCAGAACAAATCGGTAATCGCCTATCCGGAGAATTGCCAAAGCTGCGGCCAGTGCTTCATGGGCTGCCAGGGCCGCTCGCTCGAGATCTCGTTCTACCAGCAGGCGTTCGCCATTCCTGCGGCGCGCGCCGCAGCCACCAACGAGGTGACGCCCGCCGAAATTCAGCAGGCCACGCACGACCAGCCCGAGAAGTCGAAAGAAGCTGCGGAAGCAGCCGCGGCCGAGAAAGCTTCCAGCGGAAAATAAGCCCACGGATAGATACGGTCGGAAGTACGCCCTGGCTCCCAGAGCGCTCGATGGTGGGCCCGCTTGAAGCGCAGCCCACCATCGTCAACCAGTCGTTTCCGCATCGCCGGCCGGTCGCTCCCCTCCCAGCGATTGGCTGGCGACCGAAGAAAATCGTCCCGATGTACGACCACGTTAAAAAGCAGCCTGATTTTCGGAGAAAAGTGGATTTGCGTGCGGAAGAGCAGCACAAGCTAGTGCGATTCGTCTTCCGCACGTCCCCATAAGACAGGGCTTCTGGCTATTTCGGCACGAAACCGCACGCTTTCGTCGAGAAACATTTTGCCCGAGCGTACACTCGGGCAATTTTCTTCAAAAATATGCGAGCAATTTTGCGCAGTCGTACACAAGGACGGTTTTCTTCGATGAAGCACCCCGCATATCCTGAATGCTTGCCGTTGCAAATCTCGGGGCGGAACCTACTCAACGCCCAGCGCTTCGGCGAGCTCAAGCCACTCGTCTTCCATGGCTTCTTTTTTCGCCTTCAAGTCATTGAGTTCGGCCTGCAGTTCGCCTAGGCGCACAAAGTCGGTCGGGTCGGCGGCAGCCATCTCGGCCTCTTTCGCCTTCACCTTATCGCCCGCGGTACCCATTTTGCGGTTGATGCTCGCCAGGCGCTTCTTCATCTCGCGAAGCTCCTGGTTCGAATATTTCGGGGCCTCATCGGCACCCGTCGCAGTCGCGGGCGCCTCTTTGCTAACCTGACCAGCAATTTCGGCAAACGAGCGACCGCCCGAGCGCACAGCATCGCGCTCATCGAGAAGCTCGAGGTATTCGTCCACGCCGCGCGGGCAATGGCGCAAGTGGCCATCGATCAGCGCGAACTGGTCGTCGGTCACGCGCTCCATCAAATAGCGATCGTGCGTCACCATGACGAGCGTGCCCGCCCATGTATCGAGCAAATCCTCCAATACGGCAAGCATATCGGTGTCGAGGTCGTTGCCCGGCTCGTCGAGAATGAGCACATTAGGTTCTTCCAGAAGAATGAGCAGCAGCTGCAAACGGCGCTTTTGACCGCCCGACAAATCTTCGATACGCGTATACAAGTGCTTCGACGAAAAGCCGAGACGTTCGAGCAGCTTGGCGGGCGTGGTTTCCTTTCCATCGACCACAATGCGGCTCTTGTGGCGCGAGAGCACCTCGGTCACGCGATATTTTCCCAACTCGTTCAGTTCATCAAGGCGCTGGGAGAGCACAGCGAACTTCACGGTTTTGCCGATTTTCACAAAGCCCGAGCTCGGACGCAACGAGCCGTCGAGCACCGAAAGCAGCGTGGTTTTGCCGGCGCCGTTTTCGCCCAGAATGCCGTAGCGGTCGCCCGGTCCCACGTGCCAGTCGATATGGTCGAGCACCGTTTTGTCGCCGAATTTCTCGGTGACGTTCGTGAATTCAACCACCTGCTTGCCCAAACGCTGCATGGCCATAGCGCGCAACTCGAGAGTATTGCGCACAGGAGGCTCGCCAGCGATAAGCTCCTCGGCAAGCGCCACGTGAAATTTCGGCTTGGTTGAACGAGCTCGGGCACCGCGCGAAAGCCACGCAAGCTCTTTGCGCATGAGGTTTTGGCGGCGCTCCTCAGTCACACGCTCGATGCGCTCGCGCTCAACGCGCTGCAGCACATAGGCGGAATAGCCGCCCTCGAACGGCTCGACTTCGCCATCGTGCACCTCCCACATGCCCGTGCATACCTCGTCGAGGAACCAGCGATCGTGCGTGACGCACAAAAGCGCACCGGAATTACGCTGCCAGCGGCTATTGAGATGCCGCGCAAGCCACGCAATGGCGCGAATGTCCAAGTGGTTGGTGGGCTCGTCCATCATGATGACATCGTAATCGCCGATAAGCAGACGCGTAAGATCGACCCTTCGTCGCTGGCCGCCCGAAAGCGTTCCGATCTTCGCGTTCCAATCGATATCAGCGATGAGCTCAGAGATAATCTCACGAATGCGAGGGTCGCTCGCCCACTCGTACTCGGGCGCGTCACCCACCACCGAATAGCCCACCGTTGCGTCGTCGGAAAGCGAATCGGTTTGACCGAGCACGCCGACGGTGAGCCCGCGCGTGCGGCGCACAAGCCCGCCCTCAAGCTCGATTTGCCCGGCGAGCACGCCAAGCAGCGTTGATTTTCCATCACCATTCTTTCCGACAATGCCGATGCGATCGCCTTCATGCACGCCGAGCGTTACATCGTCGAGCACAAGCTTTGCGGGAAATTCGAGATGGGCGCCTTCGCACCCCATAAGAAACGCCACCGATGGGTCCTTTCTTTTCGTGTAACCCGTCGATGATAGCACGCAAAGGCGCTAATACACCGGACCGATGACCTCCACCTCAAGAAGATCGCCAACCTGCACAGGCACCGCTCCGCCTCCCGACGGCATCATGAACAGGGCATTCGCGGCATTTGCCGCAGGCGTGCCCCAATGGCCACGCACTGGGCGCACTTCCAGTCGACCCTCGGCAGAAACCAACAAGCTCATGGGCTTGAGCCCGAAGAACACGTCGGTCGGACCCGTGGCCTCGAGGGGACGGTCTTCCCCAGCAGGCTTCTTTTCTTTCTCAGATTGAATATCAGCAGCGCCGCCGCGGCGAGGGGCAGGCATTTCTTCTACAAGCGTCGCCTTCACGGCGATGGGAGCCGGATTGAGCGAAAGCGCCGCGCGAATAAGCGGCCGCAAATAGAAGCCGAGCGTAACGGCTGCGCCCGCCGACGGGCCCGATATACCCACGATAGGCACGCCATCGACCATGGCGTAGGAGCTATGGTGTCCAGGGCCATGGTTGGTTTGGTGGCATATCATCGTGCCGATGCTCTCCATAACCTCGCACGCCCAATCGCCCGACCCTTTCGACGAGCCCGCGTTGAGCACGACGATATCGGCCACGGCGCACGCTTCGCGAATCGCGGCCTCGATAGCCGAGGGGCTATCGGACACAACCTGCATCGGCACGAATTCGCCGCCCCATGCTTCGGTTTTCATTTTTACAACAAGGGAATTCGTCTCGATGTTTTTGCCCCGTGCGACAAATGCGCTGCCAGGAATTTGAAGCTCGTCGCCCGTAGGGATAAACGCCACGCGCGGTTTCGCAAGAACGGGCACGCTCACGACGTTGCCACCCGCAATGCGAGCTGCCACCTCGGGCGTGATTTGCTCGCCGGCATGGGCCAAAACATCGCCCGCATGCATGCGCGACCCCACGGGGCGGGTGCCCGCGAAACGCTTCGAGGGCGCCGCGTCGATTTCAACATGCTGTTCATCTGGAGACACCTTTACGTGTTCAATGACAATCGCCGTATCAAACCCCTCGGGCATAGCGACTCCCGTATTGGCGAAATCCCAGTTCACGCCACGCGTCCAAGCGGACGTATCGGGTATTTTCCCGTCCTCGAAATCGTCGTATCGTACCGCAATGGAGTCAAGCGCGCAGGTAAGGGCGTTCGGAGCGTCGAACTGCGCCTCGACATCGCGCGCGAGCACGCGGCCCGCCGCATTGGCAACCGCAATCCGCTCGACGCGCAAAGACGACTCCCCCGGATTGCCCACAACGTCTGCAAACCCGCTTGCCTCAAGCATTCGGCGTACGGCCTCTTCGCGCGTAAGCTCAATATGGCTGGAATGATCCCTCATGTTCGCCTCTTCCAAATTCGAGAAGCTTGCCACCACGCAGGCGGCAGCAGCTTCGACGAAAGGCCTTCGCCGCTCAAAGCGACGACCAGCCCCTTATTCCATATCGAATGTCCTCGGTAGAGAATAAAACAAAATCGGCCCTGTAGGGCCGATTGTTTTTGACTATTCCGAAGGCTCAAGCACCTGTTGATACATTTCATACAAACTTGGAAGCTCGCGTTTCTGGCTTACCGGCTTGAACGTTTGCTTATCAACGAGCGTAAGCACCGTTTCCCCGACCACGCAGGGCTTTTCATGCTCAACGTCTTGCCCTTTGCGATAAACCTCACAGGTATACGTGGTTTTAACGGGAGTCACTTTCGTCACTTTCGTGCGAACGAGAGCCGTGTCGCCGTAGCGAAGCGGCGATCCATACTTCAAATGTACGTCAACCACAGGAGACATGAGCCCTTCAGACTCAATGCGCGCATAGGGATACCCGATTTTCTCAAGAAAGTCGGTGCGAGCAACCTCGAAATACAGCAGGTAATTCGCGTGATACACCACGCCCATGGCATCGGTCTCGGCATAGCGCACCGGAATTTCAGTTTCAACAACCATCAAACAACCCTTCAATCGCATCAGCGTAAACGAATGAGCCAAAAAGTGACAAAAGTTGCGAATCCGGGGGCGCCAAATAGCACTCTGGCATCGATTTCGGCCCTATAGGCCCTTTGGAATACCCAAAATTGACTCCCACGGCTCTAAAATGCCATAGATACATTGCATTTATGGGTCCCCAGTCGGCCAACGAGGTAGACGATGCCCCCGAATTCGCAACTTTTGTCACTTTTCGCGGGTTTCGTTTACGCAAAGCGGCCGAAGGCACTCCAGCCCCCGGCCGCCTCAAACATTACAACGTGCCCAAGTCGTAAGGCGTAGTCTGATACACATAGTAGTTCAGCCAATTCGTGTAAATAAGCTGGCCCTCAGCACGCCAACTCACGATGGGATCTTGCGAGGGGTCGTCGTTGGGGTAGTAGTTCTTCGGAACCTTGATATCGATGCCCTTGGCAACGTCGCGATCGTACTCAAGCTTGAGGGTATCGCGATCGTATTCGGGGTGGCCGAACACAAAGAAGTGCTTGGAATCAATACTCTTGGCAATCGAGACGCCGCATTCGTCGGAATAAGAGACAACCTCGAGCTTCTGGTTGGCGACGATATCCTCATAGCGCGTTTCGGAGTTGCGCGAGTGCGGCATCATGGAAACATCGTTAAAACCGCGCACCAGAGGAGACGAAGGCTTGATCAGGCGATTTTCGAAAACGCCAAAGCACTTCTCGGAAAGATTGTGCTTTGGCACGCCGTAGTGATGGTACAGCGCAGCCTGCGCGCCCCAACACACATGGAGCACGCTGTGAACATTGGTAAGGCTCCAGTCCATGATTTCAACGAGCTCGGGCCAGTAGTCAACGCTCTCGAAATCGAGGGTCTCAACGGGGGCTCCCGTAATGATCATGCCGTCGTAGCGAAGATCGCGCACCTGGTCAAACGTGCGATAAAACGTCTCAAGGTGATCGGCTGAGACATTTTTTGACTTATGGCTCGCAATGCGAAGCAGGTCGACCTCAATTTGCAGCGGAGTGTTCGACAGTTTACGCATAATCTGCGTTTCAGTGACGATTTTGGTGGGCATGAGGTTAAGCAGCAGCACGCGCAGCGGACGAATATCCTGATGCATCGCGCGATGCTCCGTCATGACGAAGATATTCTCCCCCTCCAAAATAGAAGTCGCCGGCAGGGCATCGGGAATTCGAATGGGCATGGCATGCTCCTAACATATATAGGGAAGCGGACGAGCCGCTCGTTAAACCGCCTGTCATTGTAGCGCTATGTTAACCAGGGAAATAAGGCAGAGCGGCATCACGAGCAAGAAAATAGCAGTGGCAGCGACCATATAGGCAAGAAATAAAAAAGGGAGGAGGCGGTCGCTGCCACAAAAGCCCCATACGAACTCGAAATGCCGCAGGTCCGACAACGCCCGCACAGGTTTCCAAGCGATTCATGCGTTCTTTCGTCACCCGAGAGAAACACTTAATACCTAAGGGTATTGGGGTTTATACTTTTTCGCACCATACAATGCGCCGTCAAAGGGCGGCACACCTGAAGGAGGCAACGCTATGACCGAACTCGGTACTACATGCGTGCAAGGCGGTTACCATCCTGGCGACGCCGAACCGCGCCAGATCCCCATTTACCAGTCGACCACCTGGAAATACGACACCTCAGAGCACATGGGCAAACTCTTCGACCTAGAAGAGTCGGGCTATTTCTACAGCCGCCTGCAAAACCCCACATGCGACCTCGTTGCCGCAAAAATCGCCGAAATGGAAGGTGGCGCGGCAGCCATGCTCACAAGCTCTGGCATGGCGGCAAACTTCTTGGCCATCTTCAATGTCGCCGGCATGGGCGACCACGTGGTAGCGAGCTCGGCCATTTACGGCGGCACGTATAACCTGCTCGCCCACACCATGGGCCGCATGGGCCTGAGCTGCACGTTTGTTGCCCCTGACTGCACCGACGAGGAGCTCGAGGCGGCCTTCCAGCCCAACACCAAACTCGTGTTCGGCGAAACGATCGCCAACCCCGCGCTCGCCGTGCTCGACATCGAGCGATTCGCGAATGCCGCGCATGCGCATGGCGTGCCGCTCATGGTCGACAATACCTTCCCCACGCCTGTGAATTGCCGTCCCATCGAATGGGGCGCCGACATCGTGACGCACTCCACCACCAAATACATGGACGGCCACGCAGCCTATCTTGGCGGCGCAATTGTTGACGCCGGCAAATTCGACTGGATGGCGCATGCCGATAAATTCCCCGGGCTTACCACGCCCGACGAAAGCTATCACGGCGTAACGTATGCGGAAAAGTTCGGCCTCGAGGGCGCATTCATCACGAAAGCCACCGCTCAACTGATGCGCGACCTGGGCCCCATGCAGAACCCGCAAGCGGCGTTCTTCCTGAACAGCTCGCTGGAAAGCCTGCATGTACGCATGCCCCAGCATTGCAAGAACGGCCTGGCCATGGCGGAATTCCTGAAGAGCCATCCGAAAATCCGCTTCGTAAGCTACCCGGGCCTCGAAGGCGACAAGTATTACGATCTGGCGAAGAAATACATGCCGAATGGCACCTGCGGCGTGGTAAGCTTCGGCTTCACCGGCGGACGCGCGGCGGCCGAACAGTTCATGAAGAGCCTGAAGCTCGCGCAAATCGCCACCCACGTGGCCGACGCCCGCACGTGCTGCTTGCATCCCGCCAATGCCACGCATCGCCAAATGAACGATGCCGAGCTCGAGGCGTGCGGCATCAGCCCCGATATGGTGCGCTTGAGCTGCGGCCTTGAAGCGACCGACGATTTGATTGCCGACGTCGCCCAAGCCCTCGATACCATCTAATGAAGAAAGCGCCGCCGGAATTATTGAACTGCGCCCCAAATCTTGGACGCATTAATTAAAACTCGCGGCTATGCCGCCATCAAGGACTGATTCCGGAACTCCTCCGGGGTCAGTCCTT
>JABLTN010027926.1_pt1 | contig 69844 bp, 55 predicted proteins | sample 7160141 | NCBI WGS metagenome assembly JABLTN01 (sample SAMN14651226, study PRJNA627086) | human gut metagenome | isolation source: feces | host: Homo sapiens | reverse complement strand
TTTCATCTCTGCGGATAAAAATCCTCTCCCAGAGATGATTTTCCCTCGCTGATTTCATCTCTGCGGATAAAAATCCTCTCCCAGAGATGATTCTTCCCCACTGATTTCATCCCTGCGGATTAAAATTCTCTCTCAGGGATGATTCATCCCCGTTGATTTCATCCCTGCGGATTAGAAATATCTTCCAGGGATGATTCATCCTCGCAGATTTCATCTCTGACGGGGCAGATTGTAAAATGCAGATGCATTCCCATCTCCGAAGTCATCCCAGACCGGGTGGTTTGCAAATTTAAGATGCAAAACAGCCCGTAATCTTCACCATCCAGCGAAAACCTCGGAAAGAGGAAAATCCGGCAGGAAATCAGGCAAAAAAGAACCCCGCATTCAGCGGCCCATGAAAGAGAGGCTGAATGCGGGGTTTGGATTACTTTGCTTTTTTCCCGGGGAAGAGCTTTCCTGCCGCAATGCAGAGGAGGCTCGTAAGAAGCATGTCGGGAAGGGTGTTTCCAACGGGGAGATCAACACCCATGAGGAAACGGTAGAGTGCAAAGCCGATCACCCAGATCACGGCGTTCCGGACATTCAGGAAATCTTTTTCGTGATTTTCCTTCAAAATGAAATAGTCCGCAATTTGAATGGCGATCATGGGGGCGAAGACGGAGCCGATCAGGTACAGGAAGGCTGTGATGTCGTCCATGTTGAAGAGAACGGCACCGATGGTTCCGACGATGGTCACGATCATGGCAACCTGCTTGCCGCGGCCCTTGAGTTTGTCGGAAAGGGATTCCGCGGAGATGCCGGAAGACCAGGCATCCAGGAAGGTTGTGGTGACGGTGGAGAGAACCAGAATGAGAAGAGCTGCGATGCCAAGGCCTGCTTTGACCATGACGACAGCGATGTCGGATTCTCCGGTAACAATGGCAGCGCCCATGCCGATGATGTACATCCATACGGAGATCAGGCCGTAGACAACCACGCTGACCAGCGTTGCCTGCCGGGGCTTGTCGGCTTCTCTTGTGTAGTCACTGATCAGAGGCAGCCAGGACAGCGGCATGGCAACGGCAAGCTCGACCGCTGCGCCGAAGGACATGGCATCGGAGAGGCTTCCCTCGGAAGAGATTCCTCCGCGGAAAATGATGAAGGACAGCACCAGAGTCAGAAGGAACAGTGCGGTCATGGAAATCTTGTTGATGACTCCAAGGTTGGTGATGCCGATGGCGATCCACAGAAGGATCAGCGCACCGATCACGATGGCCCATATCCAGCTTCCGATGCCGAAGATCTCATTGGTGGCAAGAGCGCCGTCGTAGATCATGATGGCAGTCCAGCCGACCAGCTGAAGAACATTTAAAAAGGCGAAGAAGATGCAGCCCTTGGAGCCGAAGCTCATTTTCGTGGTTTCCATGGCGCTCTTTTTCGTCTGGCCGCCGATGAGACCTGCGAAGTACATCATGGCGCAGCCGATGAGATGTCCCAGAAGAATCGCTGCAAGGCCTTTTCCAAAGCCGAGCGGTGCAAAATAGGTTCCTGTCAGAATTTCGGCGATGGATACGCCTGCGCCGAACCAGACCAGTCCTGATTGAAATGATGTCATTTGGCTTCCTCCATATATTTTCCCTCGAATGCAAATGCGTGGTTCATCGGCCCGCTTCCATGACCGAGATCCAGCATTGCACCGAGTGCTCCCGAAATGTAATCCTTTGCCCGTTCCACGGAAGTGTCCAGATCAAAGCCCTTGGCAAGGTTTGCGGCGATGGCACTGGATAAGGTGCAGCCGGTGCCGTGCGTGTTGGGATTGTCGATTCGCTTTCCGTTGAACCAGCGATAGCTTCCATTCCGATAGAGAAGGTCGTTGGCATCATTGAGACTGTGACCGCCCTTGCAGAGAACCGCGCAGTGGTAGCTGTCGCTGATCTTTTCCGCAGCGGCGATCATGTCTTCGTTTCTGGTAATTTTCATTCCCGCGAGAACCTCGGTTTCGGGAATGTTGGGTGTCAGGATCGCTGCGATCGGCAGAAGCTCTGCCTTCAGCGCTTCGATGGCATCCTCACTGATCAGCCTTGCTCCGCTGGTTGCCACCATAACGGGGTCCACCACAACGAACTTCGGAGCATAGTGCCGCAGCTTCTCTGCAATCACATGGATCAGAGCGCTCTCTGAAACCATGCCGATCTTGACCGCATCCGGGAAGATATCCGTGAATACTTCATCCAGCTCCTCCGAAAGAAACTCGGGGGTCGCGTTCATAATTGCTGTAACGCCGGTTGTGTTCTGCGCAGTCATGGCGGTGATGGCGCTCATGGCGAAAACGCCGTTTGCCATCATCGTCTTGATATCTGCCTGAATGCCGGCGCCTCCGCTGGAATCACTTCCGGCGATTGTTAATGCTGTTCTCATGTTTTACCTCCTTATGAGAAACTCCCCGCGCGTCCGTTTCTGACGGGACAGGCGGGCATTAATTTTATATCCCGGCAGAAGGTGGTGCCCCCAATCTGCCGGTCCGGCTTATTCAGCCAGAAGATCCCGCATATGATTTAATGCGTGAGTCTTTGCAAGGACTGCGATCAGAATCGCCGCAATGACAGTACCGCCAAGGGTGCTGACAAGGAAAGGAATGACGTAGGTAAAGAGCGCCGCTTCTTTTCCCATGAAACCGATGGCAATGGGATAGGCGAGAATTCCGCCGAGTACACCGGTGCCGAGAACCTCAGCCGCATAGGTCGGCAGGTACTTTCTTGTTTTGGAAAATACGAGTCCGCAGCAGAGTGCGCCGACCATGCTTCCCGGGAATGCCAGCAGAGTTCCGGTTCCCATGATGTTGCGGATGAGGGATGCGATAAAAGCAATCCCGACGCCCCACCAGGGTCCGAGAAGAACGGCCGCCAGTACATTGACCATGTGCTGGATGGGGAAGCACTTGCTTGCTCCGACCGGGATGTAGAATCCGGACAGGATGATGATCAGTGCAACCAGCATGCCAGAGGTTACCAGTTTCTTCAGTGTTTCGTGTTTCATAGCTTCAAATCCTCCATTTTTGCCTGAATTACTCAGGAATATTTGAAAGCCGGTCACTTCCCGTCAAAAGATGGCGGCAGGATTCTCCGATATTCCCGGAAGCAAAGATTCCGGAGATCACTGCCACGCCGGAAAGCCCGGACCCTTCAAGCAGGTGAATGTTGTCCTCGGTGATACCGCCGATTGCGCACACGGGAATGTGTACCGAGGACGTGATTCTTCTGTATTCGCTGCGGTCGATCGGTCTGGCATCCTTCTTCGTGGAGGAGCCAAACGCTGCGCCGCTTCCAAGATAATCTGCACCGTCCCTTTCTGCCTGGATTGCTTCTTCGGTATTGTGAGCGGTTGCACCGATGATTTTGGAAGGACCAAGGATCTGCCTTGCCTTCTGAATGGCCATATCGCTCTGTCCCACATGGACGCCGTCTGCATCTGCAAAGGCGCAGATTTCCACATCGTCATCGATCAGAAGAGGAACGTGATAGCGGTGGCAGACCTCCTTTAGGCGAAGGGCCTCCTGCAGAAGCTCTTCTTTCGGCAGGCTCTTCTCCCGAAGCTGTACCATGGTAACGCCTGCCTGCAGGGCTTCTTCTACAACCGTCTCCAGGGTTCTTCCGTTCAGCCACGTCCGGTCTGTTACGGCATACAGGCGCAGCATCGATTTTTCAAAATTCATGTCATATCCTCACATTCATCATCGGTTTATCCGTATCGGCTCAGCCAATCGGCAAGCCGCTTACAGCCGGCTGATCCGGTCGATCAGGTAAGTCCGGAACGTCGCGGTTCCGGTATGGCCGGAGGCCTGCATTTCCTGCTCGGCGTCCTCGGCAGCCTGCCCGTACATTTCCAGTGTCCGGTGAACGATCCGGACGGTGGAGAGACCGGATTCCGAATTTCTGTCAGGATTTTCAGCAGGCTCTCCCTCCAGATTCCCGGCAAGGCTTGCGGCAAGAAGACCGGAGAGCATGCAGCCGGAGCCGGTGATCTGCTTTTGCAGGGGACTTCCGGTCTGACTGGTCAGAAGCTCGTTTCGGTTTACGGCGTAATCGGTGTCACCGGTGATTGCCAGTGTGGTGTCATACCTTTCCGCAAGATCCTGAAGAAGGGGCGGTGCAAGTGTGATCCCGGCGTCCTCCACACCCTGAGACGCAAAGGCAATGCCGTAGAGCGCGGCAGCCTCCGACATGTTGGCGCGGATGGCCGTCATGTGTACCTCGGACAGGAGCCTTGCAAGAAACTGCCTCCGGTAGGAGGATGCGCCTGCGCCGACGGGATCCAGAACTACGGGGATTCCACGCTCATTTGCCTTCCTTCCTGCAAGAAGCATCGCCTCCAGTTTGTCGTCATTCGGCATGCCGGTGTTGAGGAGGAGCCCGGAGGAGATGGCGGTGATTTCGGAAACCTCCCTGGAATTGTCCGCACAGACAGCAGCGGCGCCGGAAGCCAGAATCATGTTCACAACATCATTGATGGTCACGGCATTGGTGATGGCGTGAATCAGCGGACGTTTTGATCGGATATTGGGAAAAACAGATGCCGGCAGCCTGTTCACTGCAGGATCGGAAAAGGGCATAAAAAAACCTCCCATGAAAAACGGGAGGGTGCGCATGGAAATTCCTGTTATGCAGAAATTTCTGAAAAGCTTCCTTCCGCCGGTATTACCCGGTTCAAGTTGTAAGGGTTCGATGCTCCTGCCTTCCGGAGGATGCATCGGTCTCAGCATATGCGCCCCTAGCGTCTTTATTTTGTTGTAGGAACCACTGACAAGAGTAGTTCGAAAGTGTCCGGATGTCAAGCGTTCACGGACGCTATGCTTTACATACTGTAGTGTTGTCCCATATGCTCCTGATCCATCAGCAGCACGTAGAAGACCCGTCCGTAATAGCTGTTGTTCACAATCCGGCCGTGGTCGAAGACCTTCCGCAGAGTTCCATCCTTTCGGACGAGAGAGAAGCTGACATAATCATCGGAATGTCCATTTCCCTTGTTGATCTGCCGCCAGATGCTCTCCTCGATTTCCTTCTGTTCCGGTTTGGAAACCAGATTGCGGAAGCTTCGATTGGTGTAGGTGTAGAATTCGTGGATATCATCACAGCCTGCGAGATGAACCATCTCCTGATTGGCAAAGAGAAGCTGATCGTCCTTCGGATCTGCCTTGTAGATCAGAAATGCGCCGGGCAGATGAGCGGAGATGTCCTTTAACGCGAAGCCGAGCTGGGCTCTGGCTTCACGCGGGTCGCTTTCATAGGCTTTGCATCCCTGCTTTCCATTCAGCTTCACCTCATACAGGGCAGTATCGGCGCATTGCATCAGCCGCTTGCGGGTTTGTGCCTGCGCGGGATATTCGGCAAAGCCCAGTGAGATGGTAAAGGGATGCCGGATGCCCTCATAGGTGAAATCCTTGCAGATTTCTATGAATTCCTGAAAACAGCGCTGTGAGGTCTGAATGGTCTGATCCGGAAGAAGCAGACAGAACTCATCTCCTCCATTTCTTCCGATGATGGTGCCCTTCGGGAAGAAGGACTTCATGCCGGAGGTCAGATTCTGCAGAGCCTGGTCGCCGGAGGCATGACCGTACATGTCGTTAATGAACTTGAAATCATCGATATCCAGCTCTGCAACGACGCAGGGAGCATCCGGGTGCTTCTTCAGGCAACGGTCCAGCATCTGATCGAAGCCGGTTCGATTGTAAACATTCGTCAGGTTGTCGGTTAAGGATAAGTGCTTCAGATTTCTCCTTCGCTCCTCCAGGGCGAGCACGGTAAAGAGCAACCCGGAAATCAGAATGATGATTGTGATTCCGGCTGCCTGTGCCAGGGCGCCGGATCCCTTCTGCATCCATCCCCCGGAGGGCATGAGCTGAAGCTGCCAGGTGTCTCCTTCCACGGAAAAAGCATAGGTGACGGGATCGATGAGCTTTTTGCCGGAGCGGTACACGTCTGCATATTCTCCGCTCCAGGGGGCCTTGGTTTTCATCAGCCGGTATTCATAACCGAAGTTTTCGAGAGCGCCAAGAGAGTTGGAGAATATTTCCGGCACGCGGATGATTGCGATGGTAAAGCCCCAGAATTCCTTTTTCCCGTTTTTCTCCAGGTATACGGGATTACGGATTGCAATCCCGCTTCCGCCCTGGTTCAGATCAAACGGCCCCTGCAGGACGGTCATTTCATGCTCCTTTGCATAATTGGCATAGGAGCTGCGTGCTTTGTCATGGAGAAGATCAATTTTGCCGGCATCGTTTTCCTCTTCCGGATAGATGTCGGTTACCTTGCCGGCGGGAGCCAGCTGAATACTTTGAATCGTGTCCTTCATAAGATCCGGAGCAATCTCCTGAAATTTGGAAAACTGCCCGTCTCCGTTGATGATAATTTCCTCCATGCAGTTGGTGATCTGGATGCCGGAACGAATGTCCTGAACGACCCGATTGGAATAGGTGATGGCATTGACGCGGGAAAGGTAACGGAGCTCCCTCAGATCTTCCTCCTGCAGATGGTTCACCAGGATTTGGAGCAGAATGCTCCCGCAAACGAGAAGCAGGAACGGAAGTATCAGTAATCTGGCTTGTTTCAGAAGGTATTGTTTTGCGGTGATTTTTTTCATAAGACTTTCGGGCCTTGTTCGGCGTCGCTGATGATGATCATAAATTTCATATTAAATTATAATTTAATCCTATGATAAAATATCGCAAACATCACCTAAATAATAGCCAAAGAAGGTTTTAATTGAAATTTTGATAAAATATGGATCAATACGGAAGTTTTGCAGCATGCGGTAAGCCCGATGAAGGGTGCTTACATGGAATAACAGGAAAAAGCGGCGGTTCCCGCTATGGGAACCGCCCGCTTTTCATACCTGACTTGAATTTTAGTTCTGACCGGATCAGACGTTGCCCTGAGCGAGCATAGCATCTGCAACCTTCTCGAAGCCTGCGATGTTGGCACCGGTAACGAAGTCTCCCTCGTGGCCGTACTTCTTCGCTGCCGTGGAAACCTTGCTGTAGATGCCTGCCATGATACCCTGAAGCTTGGAATCTACTTCCTCAAAGGTCCAGGACAGACGCTCGGAGTTCTGGCTCATCTCCAGTGCGGAAACAGCTACGCCGCCGGCATTTGCTGCCTTTGCAGGCATATACAGGAAGCCGCTCTCAACGCGGGCCTTCTCATATGCATCAATGGCATCTGCGTCAGAAGGCATGTTCGCACCCTCGCATACGCACCAGCAGCCATTGGCGATCAGAGTCTTTGCTTCCTCGCCATTGATTTCGTTCTGGGTTGCGCAAGGAAGAGCGATATCGCACTTCACGCCCCAAGGCTTCTGGCCCTCGAAATACTGAGCGGTCGGAACCTTCTCGACATATTCCTTGATTCTTCCGCGATGACCCTGCTTGATATCGAAGACAACGTCAAGCTTGATTCCATCGGGATCGTAAACATATCCGTTGGAGTCGGAGCAGGTAACCGGCTTTGCACCGAGCTCCTGAGCCTTCTGGATTGCATACTGTGCAACGTTTCCGGATCCGGAAACAACGATGGTCTTGCCTTCCAGAGACTTTCCTGCGCCCTTTACCACCTCGTCGGTGATGTAAACAAGGCCGTAGCCGGTTGCTTCCGGTCTTGCAAGAGAGCCGCCGAAGCTAAGGCCCTTACCGGTCAGAACACCCTCGTACAGATTGGTGATTCTCTTATACTGACCATACAGATAGCCGATTTCACGTCCGCCGACACCGATATCACCTGCGGGAACATCCTCGTCTGCACCGATATACTTAAAGAGCTCTGTCATGAAGCTCTGGCAGAAGCGCATTACCTCGCCGTCCGACTTGCCCTTGGGATCGAAATCGGAGCCGCCCTTGCCGCCGCCGATCGGAAGACCGGTCAGGGAGTTCTTGAAGATCTGCTCGAAGCCGAGGAACTTCAGAATGGACTGGTTAACGGAGGGATGGAAACGAAGACCTCCCTTGTACGGTCCGATTGCAGAATTGAACTGTACACGGTAGCCGAGATTGACCTGCTGCTTCCCCTGATCATCTACCCACGGAACGCGGAAGGTGATGATGCGCTCGGGCTCAACCAGACGCTCCAGAAGGGAATTCTTGCGATAAACCTCCTCATTTGCTTCTACGATCGGAGTGATGGTCTCCAGAATTCTCTTTGCAGCTTCCAGAAATTCAGGCTCGTATGCGTGCTTTACTTCCAGCTTCGCATACACTTCTTCAACATATGACATAGTTCCTTCCTCCTATATTCATTCGTTTGAAAAATAACATGAACAGTACGGAGTGTTTTCTGCAGTTCCTGAATGTATAACTGTATACAAAACACTTCATGCAATGCATTATATGTTGCAGTGTTTCATACGACAAGTATTTTTTCAAAAAATGTTTGCATCCGGGACTTCCGGCATCTTACAGAAGCTGGATCCTGTTGGCGGCACATTCCGCTGCAATCGCTTCCGGCCACAGAGAGCACTGCACTTCGCCGATGTGGGCCTTGCGCAGGAAGAACATGCAGATGCGGGACTGGCCGATGCCGCCGCCGATTGTATAAGGAAGCTCTCCGTTTAAAACAGCCTTCTGGAACGGAAGAGAAGCGCGCTCCTCACAGCCGGATTTCTTCAGCTGGTCGGCAAGAGCCTTCTCATCGACACGGATTCCCATGGAGGACAGCTCCAGGGCGATGTCAAGGAGCGGATAATATACCAGAATGTCGGCATTTAAGGACCAGTCGTCGTAGTCCGGTGCACGGCCGTCATGCGGCTTTCCGTTCTCGAGCTTGTCACCAATCTGAAGAATGCAGACAGCGCCCTTCGCCTGTGTGATGTAGTACTCTCGTTCCTTCGGCGTGTTATCGGGGAACATTTCCTCCAGCTCTCTTGTTGTCACGAAGAAGATATCATCCGGGAGGATCTCTGAAATGTAGTCATAGCGGATGGACATGTACTTCTCCGTCTTGCGGAGCACGCGGTAAACCGAACGGACCACGGACTTCAGAGTTTCCATGGTGCGGTCTTCCCGGCGGATGATCTTCTCCCAGTCCCACTGGTCGACGTAGATGGAGTGAATGTTGTCGGTGATCTCATCGCGGCGGATGGCACTCATGTCGGTGTACAGACCCTCTCCGACGGAGAAGCCGTATTTCTTCAGAGCAAAGCGCTTCCATTTCGCCAGAGACTGAACCACCTCGGCCTCGCGGCCCTGCTGCTCCAGAATATCGAAGGAAACCGGACGCTCTACGCCGTTCAGGTTGTCGTTCAGACCCGAGGTCGGGTCTACAAATAACGGAGCGGATACGCGAAGAAGATTCAGACGCTCTGCGAGAAGATTCTGAAAGAAATCCTTCACAACTTTGATGGCAACCTGTGTTTCATGCAGGTTCAGGGCCGATTCATAACCCTTCGGGATAGTTAAATGATCCATAGAAGCCTCTTTTCTTGAGTTCTTTCTTATTATAAAATCGCTATTCATTAAAGCGCATTTAGAACGGCATTTCAAGTGGAGATCAAGCAGAGATCTGTTTTGAGCGGTTGCCACGGTCATCTTTACAACAGTCTGCGGGAAAGCCGCGCGAATATGTAGAAAAACAGCCAAAAAATCAAATATAAAACATCAATTCCACCAATTTACATTTGGAAGAGGACCGTTATAATAAGTGCCAACATGAAGCAAATAAGTTATGTGCTTCACGAGAAAGCTTACAAAAAACAAGACAAAAAACGGACGAGCTTTCTGTGAGGAAGGAGGAATCCGATGAGAACAACCAAGTATATTTATCTGAACCCCAGTGATGTTCAGAACTTTGTACACGCTGCAGAGCACTGTGATTTTGACATTGACATTGCCAATGATCGTTATGGCCGCTACGTTGTGGATGCCAAATCGTTTCTTGGCGTGATGGGACTGGATCTGAGAGGCCGTCTTGCAGTATCCTATAACGGCTATGACGAGGCGTTTGAGCAGTTCCTGAACAGCAGACAGATGGCTGTCTGATCTGATCATCCGGAATTCGGGAAGAGGCAGAGGAAATCCAACGGGATTTTCCTCTGCCTCTTTTTGCATGATGAAAGGGCCCCTGTGGTAAAATGGCCGTATGAATGTGATTGAAATTTCCGTGCGCGGCCTGGTGGAATTCCTACTTCGCTGCGGCGATCTGGACAACCGAACAGGAGGCGGATCCGAGGATGCCATGCTTGCGGGCTCCCGCATGCACAGGAAGCTTCAGGATGCCGCAGAGGGAGATTATCATCCGGAGATTCCGCTTGAGGGTGTGTGGGAGTACCCGGGTGAAGAGCTCTCTGTTCATGTGCAGGGACGGGCAGACGGCATATACCGGGGAACCAATCCGGGGGAGGATGAGAGCCTCTGGACCATCGATGAAATCAAAACAACCTACCGGCAGCTTCGCAGCATCTCTTCGCCCGATCCGGTTCATCTTGCTCAGGCGAAATGCTATGCTTATTTCTATGCGAGCCAGAATCAGCTGGAGAAAATCTGTGTCCGCATGACGTATTGCAATCTGGAGACAGAGGGAATCCGCAGGTTCTATGAGACGAATACGCAGGAGGAGCTGGCTTCCTGGTACCGGGAGCTGATGGAGCAGTATCATCCGTGGGCGAGCTTTGAGGCACAGTGGAGGCAGAAGCGGGATGAGTCCGTCCGCGTTCTGGAATTTCCGTTTCCTTACCGCGTGGGACAGCGGGAGCTCGCGGCAAATGTTTACCGGACAATTGTACACGGAAGAAAGCTCTTTCTGGAGGCACCGACCGGAACCGGGAAGACGGTTACCACCCTTTTTCCTGCCATCAAGGCGATTGGAGAGAAAAAGGCGGATCGGATTTTCTATCTGACTGCGAAGACGGTGACAGGAGCCGCTGCGGAAACAGCAATCTCTCAGATGCGTGACAAGGGTCTCCATCTGAAAAGTGTTCTGCTGACAGCAAAGGAAAAGGTCTGCGTTCTGGAGAAGCCGGACTGCAATCCGGAGAGCTGTCTTCGGGCAAAAGGGCATTTTGACCGGATCAACGCGGCAATCTATGCGCTTCTTACGAAGGAAGAGAGCTTTTCCCGCGAGAAAATAGCAAAGTATGCGGAGGAGTACCAGGTCTGCCCGTTTGAAATGGCGCTGGATATGAGTCTGTTCGCAGATGCAGTCATCGGAGATTACAATTATCTGTTCGATCCGCATGCGTATCTGCGGCGTTTTTTTGCGGACGGAAGCGGCAGGAGAGAACAGTATCTGTTCCTGATCGACGAGGCACACAATCTGGTGGACCGCGGGCGGGAGATGTACAGTGCAGACCTTTTCCGGGAGGAGGTCGTGACCATGCGAAGGGCCGTCCGGAAGCTGTGGCCGAAGCTTTATACGAAGCTTGGGCGGATCAGCAGGCAGATGCTTGAAATCGGACGGGAGACAGAGGGCTGCACGGTTCTGGAGAATGTGGATCGTCTGGCAGGCTTTGTGCTGGATGCGGATTCGGAGCTGAGCGCCATTCTCGGAGAAGAGAGGATTGCGGATCAGTCCGGGAAGGCGGGAAGCGATCCGGACCGGAAGCAGAAGAGGGAGCTTCGCACAGGCCTTCTGGAATTCTATTTCAAAATCGATCATTTTGCATCGATCTACGCCTCCATGGATGAGCGCTATATAAGCTATGCCGAGACGCCGGAGAGGGGAAGGAATGCCGGGAGCGGAGGAATCAGATCCTCGAAAAAGCCGGCAAGGTCTCAGACTGACGTCAGAGTGCGGCTGTTCTGTGTGGATCCGGGAAAGCATCTTGCGGAATGCATGGAGAAGGGACGGGCGTCGATCCTTTTCTCTGCGACCATGCTGCCGATCACCTATTATAAGAATCTGCTCGGCGGGACCGGGGAGGATTATGAAATCTACGCGAGGTCCGTTTTTAATCCGGAGAAGCGCGGACTTTATCTTGTCAGGGACCTGACAAGCCGTTATCAGTATCGCACGGCGGAGATGTTTGATCGCCTGGCGGACTGCATTGCGGAGGTTACCTCGCAGCGGAACGGGAACTATATGATTTTCTTCCCATCCTACTCGTTTCTGAACGAGGTAGCGGATCGCTTTGCACTTCGCTATGGACAGACCTGCACGGTGCTCCGGCAGAGGAGCGGCATGCAGGAAGAAGAGCGGGAGAAATTCCTTGGACGCTTTGACGAGATTTACGATGATCAGACGCTTCTTGGCTTCTGCGTGATGGGCGGAATTTTCAGCGAGGGAATCGATTTGAAGAACGATTCACTGATTGGTGTTATGATCGTAGGGACCGGAATTCCGCAGGTGTGTGCAGAACGGGAGCTTCTGAAGCAGTATTTTGATGAAAAGGGGCAGAACGGCTATGACTACGCGTACCGTTTTCCCGGCATGAACAAGGTGCAGCAGGCTGCCGGGCGCGTAATCCGTACGAGCGAGGATGTCGGGATTGTGGTCCTGATCGATGACCGTTTTCTGACGCCTGCCTGCAGAAGGCTGTTCCCGGCCGAGTGGTCGAATGCACAGATTACGGACAGCAGAGAGGTCGGAAGACTGGCTGAGAAGTTCTGGAACGAATGGCTGTGACGATTTTATGAGAAAAAGTTGTTTATAATATCAGAAAATAACGGCAATAGAATGAAAGTAAGAAAAACGTAAAACCGGGTAAAAACGCTGCAAAATGTGGATAACTCTGTGGATTGTGTGAATTATTCGCATAATAAGAGTGAATCAATAAAGATAAAATGTGGAAATAGACAGATAAGAGGAAGCTGAAAACGGTATGGAAGCCGGCGCATGACTGCCGGCAACGGAAAGGAGCAGCTATGTGGGCTGAAGAAAGCATGGTATATCAGATTTATCCGCTCGGGATGTGCGGAGCACCCTTTGAGAATGATGGAATACCGGAGCACCGGATTCTCCGGGTGCTGGACTGGATCCCGCATCTTGAGAAGCTTGGTGTGACGGCTGTTCTGTTCAATCCGCTGTTCGAATCGGACACACACGGATACAACACAAGAGATTTCCGTAAGGTGGATGTTCGTCTTGGCACCAATGAGGATTTCAAAAGAGTTTGTGATGCCCTTCATGCGGCTGGGATCCGGATTATTCTGGACGGCGTGTTCAATCATGCGGGACGTGGCTTCGGGCCGTTTCAGGATGTTCTGCAGAAGAGATGGGACAGCCCGTACAAGGATTGGTTTTACCTGAACTTTGACGGAAATGACGGCTACAACGATGGCCTTTGGTACGAGGGATGGGAAGGCAACTATGATCTTGTGAAGCTGAATCTCGACAACGAGAATGTGAAAAACTATCTGCTGGAAAGTGTCGGGATGTGGATAGAGGAGTTCGGGATTGACGGGCTTCGCCTGGATGTCGCGTATATGCTGAACCGGAATTTCCTGAAGGCACTCCGCTGGTATGTGGATCAGAAGAAGCCGGACTTTTATCTGATCGGAGAGATCCTTGGCGGTGACTACAAGCAGATTGTAAATCCGGAGATGTGCAACAGTGCAACCAACTATGAGTGCTGCAAGGGCCTGTGGTCGAGCTTCAACAGTATGAATCTGTTCGAGATCAATCACTCCCTGATCCGTCAGTTCGGGTCGGATCCCTGGTGCCTGTACCGCGGCATGCATCTGCTCAGCTTTGTGGACAACCATGATATCACGAGAGTTGCCTCTGTTCTGATGAATCCCGCACATTTGCCGCTCATCTATGCACTGATGTTCGGAATGCCGGGAATTCCCTGCGTCTACTACGGAAGTGAATGGGGGGTAAAGGGACGGAAGGAGGACGGCGATCCCTGCCTTCGCCCTGCCATCGAGCTGCCGGAGTGGAACGATCTGACGGAATGGATCGCAAAGCTTGCCGAAGCAAAGAAAGCATCGGAGGCACTCTGCTATGGGGACTTCCGGAGTGTTGTGCTGACAAACCGTCAGTGCATCTTCGAGAGAAAGAGCGAGCACGAGCGGGTTCTGGTTGCAATCAATGCGGACGGCACGGACTATACGGCTCATTTTGACGCGGGCTGCGGGCAGGCGGTGGATCTGATCACCGGAGAAATGCATGATTTCGGCGGAGGAAGCCTTCTTCCTGCGTACAGCGCTTTCTTCTGGAAATGCGAGAGATAACCGCCGGACGAACCATCCGACAGACCGGCAAAAATATTTTTTCAGCCTGAGGGTTGACAGGCTCTCCGGGGAAGTGTATTATTCCGACTAAACACGTAGGAAATACCACGGAAGAACCAATATCGGAACCACAGCTCAGAAATCATCATTAAGAATTACGGTTACAAAGAGACGGGGAGAACGCAAGATGCAGATCGGCACATCCGGAAACTTCACAGCTATGATGCGAATGATGTGCTGCTCCATGGTCATGTGCATGACCAATGGGGCTTGTTAGTGTGCATCTTCTCACCTGATTTTTCTTTGACAGATCGGAATGGACAGGTATAATGGGGCGGGTGCACGCAGTGCATCCGCTTTTTTCATTTTCAATCAGCAAGTTTACGTATGAGGGGAACGATCATGTCGATTATTGAGGTAAAAGATCTCTCCAAGACCTTTATCACGAAGGATGCAAAGGTAGAGGCCCTGAAGAATATCAATTTCTCCGTGGAAGCGGGGGATATCTACGGAATCATCGGAATGTCCGGGGCCGGAAAGAGTACACTGGTCCGGTGTCTGAACTTTCTGGAGGTTCCCACAGAGGGAACCGTTACCGTAGAAGGACAGGAGCTTGGAAAGCTGGCACCGAAGGAGCTTCGCAAGCTGCGGGCGAGCATCAGCATGATTTTCCAGGGCTTCAATCTTCTGATGCAGAGAACGGTCATTGATAACATTTCCTTCCCGCTCACACTTCAGAAGAGCAAGCTCTCGAAGCAGGAAATCCGCGAGAAGGCGGAGAAGCTTCTGGCAATTGTCGGACTTTCCGAAAAGGCAAATGCCTATCCGGCACAGCTTTCCGGAGGACAGAAGCAGAGGGTTGCCATAGCAAGAGCACTTGCCAGTGATCCGAAGATTCTTCTGTGCGACGAGGCAACGAGTGCGCTCGATCCGCAGACGACGCAGTCCATTCTGCAGCTTCTTCGCAAGATCAATGAAGAAACAGGAATCACCATTGTCATCATCACACATCAGATGTCGGTGGTTCGTGAAATCTGCCGGCACGTTGCGATTGTGGAGAATGGTGAAATTGTAGAAAACGGTCTTGTGGAGGATATTTTCACACATCCGAAGTCCAGAGCTGCCCGACAGCTTATCATCGAGGGCAAGGATCCCGATGAGTGGGAGAGAGAGCAGGAGGAGAAGAGAGAAGAACTCCACTCCGGAATGGTCTCAGAACTCCACGAGAGCAGAAGAGTGCGTATTGTTTTCACAAAGAATTCTTCCTATGAGCCGGTGATTGCCAATATGATTCTGGAGACCGGGAGTCCGGTGAACATCCTGAAGGCGGACACGAAGGATGTCAGCGGCGTTGCAAGAGGAGAGATGATCCTCGGTCTTACCAATGATCCGGAGGCGGCGGACCGTCAGATTGCATATTTAAAGGAAAGAGGTCTTGCGGTGGAAGAGCTGACTGCAGACAGAACAGGAGGCGACGCAAGATGAGTGCACAGGAAATTCAGATGATTCTCGAGGGCATCCGGGATACTCTCTACATGACCATTGTTTCGACTCTGTTCGGTTATGTGATCGGACTTCCGTGGGGAATCGCCCTTACGGTAACCGGAAAGGACGGTCTTCGTCCCAACAATATAATCTATCGGATTCTGGATGTCGTTACGAACATCATGCGTTCCATTCCGTTCCTGATCCTGCTGATTCTGGTTCTTCCGCTGACGATGATCATTGTCGGAAAGACCTATGGATCTACGGCAACCATTGTTCCGCTTGTGATCTCCGCTTCCCCGCTGATTGCGAGAATGGTGGAGTCCTCGCTGAATGAGGTGGACAAGGGTGTGATCGAGGCGGCCCAGTCGATGGGAGCCAATAATCTCCAGATCGTATGGAAGGTTCTTCTCGGCGAAGCCCGTGTTTCCCTGATTTCGGGAGCAACCATCACGATCGGAACGATCCTTGGATATTCCGCAATGGCAGGAACCGTCGGAGGCGGCGGACTGGGAGATATCGCAATCCGTTACGGATATTATCGCTATCAGGCCAACATCCTGTTGGTAACGGTCATTCTTCTGATTGCACTGGTACAGATTTTCCAGTTCATCGGAACCGTGATTTCGGTTCGTCTCGACAAGAGACACATTTGATTCTTTTTATTTACTCCGGCGGGATCTCTTGCCGCCGTTGTAATAGAAACTGGCTGTGAACAGCCGTAAACATTATGGGGAACTTCCCCGCAGGCGCAGGTAGCGCAGAAAAGAGGAGAATTATGAAAAACAGAGTTATTGCAGTTCTTGCAGCATCCACCCTTGCAGCTGGCATTCTGGCAGGCTGCGGCAGCTCTTCCGCTGATACCAAGACAGCGGATACTGCAGCAACCGAGGCAGCAGCAACCACAGAGGCAGCAACGACCGAAGCAGCGCCGGCAGATGGTGACAATGTCATCAAGGTAGCAGCTTCCCAGACCCCTCACTCCGAGATTCTTGCAGCGGTTAAGGATCTTCTGGCAGAGGAAGGCTATGATCTCGAGGTTACGGTATTCGAGGATTATGTTCAGCCGAACAACGTTGTTGAGTCTGACGAGTTTGATGCCAACTACTTCCAGCATGTGAATTACCTGAATTCCTTCAATGAGGAGAACGGCACACATCTTGCCATTGCAGACAACGGAAAGATCCACTACGAGCCCTTCGGCATCTACGGCGGAACCAAGACAAGCCTCGATGATATTGCAGACGGTGATGCAATTGCAATCCCGAACGACACCACCAATGAGGCAAGAGCGCTGCTTCTTCTGCAGCAGGAAGGCCTGATCAAGCTTAATGACGGTGTCGGCGTTAACGCAACGGTTAACGATGTGGCAGAGAATCCTCACAACCTGGAGCTGGTTGAGGTTGAGGCTGCACAGGTTCCGAAGCAGCTTCCCAGCGTTGCATTCGGTGTCATCAACGGAAACTATGCTCTGGAGGCAGGCCTGAACGTAGCAACGGATGCTCTTGCAACCGAGTCTGCAGAAGGTGATGCCATTCAGCAGTATGTCAACGTCATTGCAGTCAAGGAAGGCAATGAGTCTTCTGCAAAGATCAAGGCTCTGACGGATGCACTTCACTCTGAGACAGCTGTAAAGTACATCAATGACACCTACCAGGGAGCGGTTGTTCCTTACGATGGAGAGTAATCTGAACTGCCAAAAGGTATTATTGTATACAAAAAGCTTGACATTGCTTTTTCAAAAATCTAATATAATACCTGTTTGACACATCAAAGCAGTAAAGTATAAACAGGTGGCAATGAAGCCGCGGACCATGTATTTATGGTCTGCGGCTTTTTTTAATTCCCGGGGGAAGCAGCTATGGCCGAATATATTTTTAAAAGACTGATTGCAGGATTTCTGTCGTTGTTCGCATTGATTACGATTACCTTTTTTCTGATGCACGCGATACCGGGTGGACCGTTTGGAAAAGGTGAGAACCGAAAGACACCGGAAGCTGTGCTGGAACAGATTCGGGACACGTACGGCTTGAATGATCCTCTTCCTGTGCAGTATGGAAGGTATCTGGCTAATGTAGCACATGGCAATCTTGGTGTTTCGTTTACGAAGCTGAACTATTCTGTCAATCAGCTGATTGCAGACGGTGCACCGGCTTCGGCTAAGATCGGTGTAGTGGCAATCGTGGTTACGGTGATTTTCGGACTTCCGATGGGAATTGTAGCTGCGGTAAAGCGCGGGAAGCTGCCGGATATGATTGCAATGGTCATTGCAACAGCAGGCGTTTCCATTCCAAGCTTTGTCCTCTGCGTACTGACAATGTTCTTCCTTTGCGGAAAACTGAAGCTTTTTCCAACTTATGGACTATCCAGCTGGAAATGCTATGTACTTCCTGTTTTCTGTCTTGCGTTCGGTCATGTGGCATATATTACCAGACTGATGCGCTCAAGTATGCTGGAAACAATGCGGCAGGACTATATTCGTACAGAGCGCAGCAAGGGAACTCCGGAAATACGGGTCATCATGAAATATGCTCTTAAGAATTCGATTCTTCCGGTTGTTACCTATCTTGGACCGATGGCTGCTTCTTTGATCACAGGGACCTTTGTTGTGGAGAAGACCTTCAGTATTCCGGGACTTGGACAGTATTTTGTCAATGCAATCGGTGACCGCGATTACGCCGTCACACTTGGACTTACGATCTTTGTGGGGGCAATGATCATCATCTGCAACCTAGTTGTAGATATTGTTTATGCGGTTCTGGATCCGAGAATTCGGATCACGGCCTGAATCATGATGAGGATTGAGAATATGGAGATGGCAGCAGAGAACTTGAAATATGACGAAAGTCAGGAAATACCGGAAGACCTTCTGGAGCAGGTGAATACAAAGAGCCGTTGGGAGTCCGGGGAAGCGGAAGCCATTCACAGGCCGGTGATCCCGTACTACAAGATGGTTTGGATGCGGCTGCGAAAGGATAAGCTCGCAATGTTTGGAATTGCGGTGATCGTCTGTATGCTGCTTGCCGCGGTGTTCGGACCGATGTTAAGCCCGTATTCCTATGAAGATACGGATTTTACCGCAATGCTGCAGGGGCCGAGCCCGGAGCACTGGTTTGGAACCGATAACCTCGGACGTGATGTTTTTGTCCGGACACTCTATGGGGCAAGAATATCGTTGTCGATTGGTTTTGCGGCAGCCGCCATCAACATGGTGATCGGGGTATTCTATGGCGGAATTGCAGGATACTTCGGCGGCAAGGTCGATATGATCATGATGCGTATCGTGGATGTTCTGAGCGGAATTCCGAGTCTTCTGTATTTGATCCTTCTGATGATGTTTCTGGGAGCCAGTGTAAAGAGCATTCTGATTGCCATGTGTCTGACCTATTGGATTACAACAGCCAGAATGGTGCGAGGCTCCATTCTCACATTGAGAGAACAGGAGTATGCACTGGCCGCAAAGGTGTGCGGACAGAGCAAATGGAGCATCCTGATTCATCACCTGATTCCGAACAGCATCGGTTCCATTATTGTAACCGTAACCTTTTTGATTCCTTCGGCTATTTTTGAAGAGGCCTTCCTGAGCTTTCTCGGAATTGGAATTTCCGTTCCGATGGCGAGTTGGGGAACCATGTGCAACGATGCCATTCAGTATTTGTTTGCAGAGCCGTATCTGATGATTTTCCCGGCGGCGGCCATCAGCCTTACGATTTTTTCGCTGAATTTCCTGGGAGACGGTCTCCGCGATGCTCTGGATCCCAGATTGATTCGTTAAAGGTGTGGGGAACGAAAATGGAACAGTATCTTCTGGATGTAAAACATTTAAAAACAACCTTTCAGACACAGGCAGGGCAGGTTCAGGCGGTTCGCGACGTTTCATTCCGGATTGGTGAGGAGGAATGTGTGGGAATTGTGGGAGAAAGCGGCTGCGGAAAGAGTGTCACCATGCTGTCGGTCATGCATCTTCTGGATGACAATGCAAGTATGTCGGCAGAATCGATTTGCTTTGACGGGCAGGAAATTTCCAAATATACCGATGCACAGATGCGGAAGTTGGACGGCAATAAGATGGGTATGATTTTTCAGGATCCGATGACGAGCCTGAATCCCGTATTTACCATTGCACAGCAATTTGCGGAACCACTTTCCAGACATTTGCATCTGAAAGGTGAGGATGCGAGAAACAAAGCAAGGAATATGCTTGAAATGGTCGGGATTCCGATGCCGCAGGAGCGGCTTTCGCAGTATCCGCATGAGCTCTCGGGAGGTTTAAGACAGCGCGTGATGATCGCGGTTGCCATGTGCTGTAATCCGAAGCTCTTGATCGCGGATGAGCCGACAACAGCCCTGGATGTTACGGTGCAGGCACAGATACTGGAACTTATGGGGAAAATGAAGGATACCTGTCATTCCTCTGTCATTCTGATCAGCCACGATCTGGGGGTTATTTCTACGCTGGCTTCACGGGTTCTCGTCATGTACGGCGGGAAAATTGTGGAAGAGAGTACTGTGGATGAACTTTTTTATGAGCCGATGCACCCTTATACCAAGGGACTTCTGGCCTCCATTCCTGCCAAGTCAGGAACGAAGCTGGTGCCGATTTATGGAACTCCACCGGATCTTCTGGATCCGCCGAAGGGATGTCCCTTTGCCGCAAGATGCTCCTGTTGTATGAAAATCTGTCAGCAGGTCATGCCTGGAATCCATAAGGCAACCGACAGTCATTCCTGCAGGTGCTGGCTGTATCATCCGCAGGTGGCAAAGCACAGGGAGGAAATGTCATGCAGATAGACAGCAGTACATGCATTGAGGCCAGAAATGTGAGCGTCCGCTTCCCGGTGAAAACACCGTTTCATTTAAAAAGAAAGCCGGGAGAACAGCACAAGAAGTTTCTGACGGCAGTCAATAATGTCAGTCTTTCCATTGAATCCGGAACTACGACCGGATTGGTTGGTGAGAGTGGCTGCGGGAAAACAACTTTTGGGAGATCGCTTCTCCGTCTGAACAACATAGAGAAAGGTGGCAGCATTCTTTTTCACGGGGAAGAAATCAGTGGACTGAACGATCAGCAGATGCTTCCTTACAGAAGGAAGATGCAGATGATCTTTCAGGATCCTATGACAAGTCTGGATCCGAGAAAAACTGTGGGAAATATCATTTCAGAGCCTTTGGAAGCACTTCATATCGCAAAGGGACAGGAAGCGGAGGACAGGGTCCGGAAAATAATGGGAATGGTAGGACTGAAGAGTGATCATTATTTCCGTTATCCGCATGAATTCTCCGGGGGTCAGAGGCAGCGAGTGGGAATTGCAAGGGCCTTGGTTGCAGAACCGGAATTTGTGGTCTGCGATGAGCCGATTTCAGCCTTGGATGTTTCCATTCAGGCCCAGGTTATTAACATGCTGGAGGAATTTCAGGACAAATTCGGCTTTACGTATCTGTTCATCAGTCATGACCTGTCAATGGTGCGCCACATCAGTGATAACGTTGGGGTCATGTATCTGGGAAGCCTTGTGGAATATGCTCCGGTGGAAGAGCTGTATCAGCATATGCTTCATCCGTATACGAAGAGTTTGATGAGCGCAGTACCGGCAGCAGATCCGAAGGAGAATCGGAGCAGCAAGAGAATTGTTTTGTCCGGAGAAGTTCCGTCGCCATTGCATCCACCAAAGGGTTGTCCGTTCTGGACGAGATGTCAGGAGTGCATGGAAAAATGTGCAGAAGAACGTCCGGTTTTAAAGGATGTGGGAGGTGGTCATTTGGTTGCCTGCCATAAATGCGGGACGTAAATCTGATAAATGTCAGTCGCAATGCGGCAGAAAGAGAGGAGTAGTATGAAAAAGAAAAACTGGGTCATTGGTCTGGCGGCGCTTCTTGCTGCAGCGTCTGTGACAGGCTGCGGTGCAGGCGCGTCAGAAAACGCTGGGTCACAGAGCACCGAAGTGGCTGCAGACTCTGCGGAAACGACAGCTGCAGCAGCCGCGGATACGGAAACAGCGGATGCGGAAGGAGATACCTTTATTTACGCTCAATCAGCGGAGTGCAAGACGCTGGATCCCGGAGTCAGCAATTATCTTTCCTCCAGCTCTCTTCTGATGAATATGTTCATGGGTCTTGAGATGGTAGGAGAAGATGGAGTAAGCGTTGTTCCGGGATGTGCGGAAAGCTATGATGTCAGCGAGGATGGACTGGTTTACACATTCCACCTTTATGATGATCTGAAGTGGAGCGATGGAAGCGCGTTGACCGCAAAAGACTTTGAATGGAGCTGGATTCGTGAGCTTAAACCGGAAACAGCCTCTGGCTGCTCCAGCAACTTGTATGTCATTAAGAATGCAGAAGCTTTTGCAAACGGTGAGTGCACAGAAGATGAGGTCGGCGTCAAAGCACTGGATGAAACTACATTGGAAGTAACACTGGAGAATCCGACAAGCTATTTTCCGGATATGCTGTGTGAGGTTTGTTTCTCGCCGGTACAGCAGGCTGCTGTGGAAAGCTCTGCTACATGGAGTCAGGAAGCAGATACCTTCATTTGTAACGGTGCATATCTGATGAAACAGATCGATCATGATGCAGATTATGTACTGGAAAAGAACCCTTATTATAAATATGCGGATGATGTTTCGGTAGAAAATATCAAGGTTGTGTTCATTGCAGATTCTACAACTGCTCTTACGGCGTTCAAGAATGGCGAGATCGACGCAACGAATAACCTTTCTGCACAGGCGGTCAGCGAATATACCGGTACGGATACACTGAAGACCTTTAATACCATCGGAACCACGTACTATGATATCAACTGTGAAACCATCACAGATTCCAGAGTTCGCCAGGCTCTTGGCATGGCACTGGATAAGAAAACGATCTGTGAGAACCTCATGGCAACGAAACCGGAACCTGCAACCGGATTTGTTCCTTATGGTGTCAGCTATTACACAGGCTCGGAGGATTACAGAACAACGGTTGGTGATCTTCAGACCTATGATCCGGAAGGCGCAAAGGCGCTTCTGGATGAAGCAGTTGCTGATGGGTATCAGATTCCGGATTCCATTGAGCTGATCGTTACCAACAACGATGAGACCAAAACCATTGCACAGGCTATGCAGGCAATGTGGAAGGAAAACCTCGGACTGAATATTGAGATTACCACCTATGAATCCAATACCTATTGGGATATCTATGATCAGCACCAGTTTGATATTGCCTATGATGGATGGACCGGAGACTATGATGACCCCTCTACGATGCTGGAGTGCTTTACTCAGGCAAGGCAGGGAAGCCAGTGGACGGATGACAAGGCTCTGGAATATGACGATTTAATGAACAAAGCTGCAGCGGCAACAGATCAGGAAGAAAGATTTGGATACTTTGAAGATGCGGAGAAGCTTCTGTTTGAAGAAGCGCCGATGTTCCCGCTCAGCTATAAAGTGTCACAGATTCTGGTATCAGACCGTGTTGAGTACTTTACCAACGATCAGTTAAATCACCAGCTTCTGAGGTATACAAAGCTGAAGTAATTCAGATTATCCTGTAAGAAGCTGTGTGCTCCCGGAAGAGTCATCTTCCGGGAGCATCTGTGAGAAATGGGGGAAATACGGATGAAGAATTATGTAATCACAATTGCCAGAGGCTATGGGAGCGGCGGCAAACAGATTGCATTGAAGCTGGGACAGGAACTTGGAATTGAATGCTATGAACATCGGATTCTGGCACTTGCTTCGGAATACAGCAATATTGATGGAGAAAGCCTGATTGCGAATGATGAAAAACTAAGCGGCTCTCTCATGAAAAACAGGCTGGAGCGCGCAGCATCGGAACTTGGACTTCGCCCGATGACAAGAAAATTCAGCGCGAGTCAGGAAATTTTTGACCAGCAGAGAAAAATCATTGAGAAACTGGCAGATACGGAATCCTGCATCATTGTCGGAAAGTGCGCGGATGATATTCTGAAGGGAAGATCCAATGTGATTAACCTTTATATAGAAGCTCCGCGTTCCTTCTGCCGGGCAAGAATTATGCAAAGACAGCAGGTTGGTGCCGAAGAGGCGGACCGGCTGATTTCGTCCACAGACAAGTATCGTGCAGATTATTATAAGTTCTATACGGGCGGAAAAGAGTGGACGAATCCTACGAATTATGATCTGGTGATTAACAGCGAACGGATGAGCTTTGATGAAATTATCAGCCTGATTCAGGCATTACTGAAGATTCGCGGGATTATGGCGGACTAATCCGCAATAGATTTGGGAGGAAGGAACAGCAATGTGCAAAACTTTGAACGTGGAATATATTGATCAGTCCGTCCGCTGGCCGACAGGATGTGAAAGTGTGTCTGCGGTGATGGCACTGCGTTTTCTCGGCCTGCCGATTACAGTGGATGAATTCATCGAAAAGGATCTGGCATGCAAGGACCTGCACAGGGAGAACGGCGTGTTATACGGACCGGATCCGAACAAGTATTTTATCGGAGATCCTCATACCAACGATGATGGCTCCTACGGATGCTACGCCGGAGCCATCATGGATGCCATTAAAAGGACCAGAAAGCGGTATCCGGATTTTGGCTGGGAGCCGATCAACCTGACCGGTCTTGATGTGGAAATGCTTGCGGAGAAGTATGTGCAGCGGGGTGTGCCTGTTATTTTCTGGGCAACCATGGATATGGAACCGAGCAGCTATTACGGGGAATGGATTCTGGATGGGAGCGGAGAGAAGCTGATCTGGAAATCCAAAGAGCACTGCCTTCTTCTGACCGGCTATGATGAGGAGAATTATATCTTCCACGATCCCTGGAAGAACAATGGAATTGTCAGCCATCCGAAGAAGCTGGTGGAGGAACGTCATGCAGAGATGTTCTCCATGGCAGTGACATTTCATTGATCGGAAAACGCAGAAGAGAATACTCATGTTCGCCGCACAGTCTCTGGACCGTTATGGTTCGGAGACTGTGTTTTTTTTGTTGTGAGTGAGGCAGTGTAAGTCTGGCTGTTTTGCAGGGACGGGGACATGATAAAAATCACACTGAATGAAAATGGGAAATCTGACTGAATGAAAAGTGAAAATATGACTGAATGGAAACTGGAAATCCGACTGAATGAAATTGCGAAATCTGACTGAATGGAGTAAACTGACATTGGCGGGAAGGAGGAATCTGTTATGGAAAAGCGGGAATACAGGCCGAGGATTATCGATGACAGGCTGGAGTCATATTTGTCTGCATTCGGAGCGGTTTGCATTGAGGGACCGAAATGGTGCGGCAAGACGTGGACTTCGTCGCAGCATGCAAGGAGTGAAATATATATAGGAGATCCTGCGGGAAACTTTCAGAACAGGCAGCTGGCACAAATGTCCCCGGAGATGGTGCTGGAGGGGCTTCCTCCAAGATTGATTGATGAATGGCAGGAGGTGCCGTCCCTTTGGGATGCAGTACGCTATCGGGTAGATCAACACACGGGAAAAGGGCAGTTTATTCTGACTGGCTCAGCAACTCCGAACCATAAAGGAATTCTCCACAGCGGAGCAGGACGAATCGGAAGACTTAGAATGCGGCCAATGTCGTTGTATGAATCCGGGGATTCCAGTGGGATGGTTTCGCTGGAGAAGCTGTGTCTGGGAGAAGCTGCTTCCGCGCTGACAGGAGAAGTGAATCTCAGGGATCTGATCCGGTATATTGTTCGCGGCGGCTGGCCGGGAAATCTGGGACTTGATACAGAACATGCATCGCTGCTTTCCAGTGAATATATATCTGCAGTATTGAATGATGACGTATATCGTGTGGATGACGTGAAACGGGACACCTCCAAAATGGAGAAGCTGCTGCGTTCTCTCGCAAGGAATGAGAGTACCACGGTGACCAACCGGACATTGATCAAAGATGTCAAAGCGGTGGATGATGAAGATATTGACGGTAATACAGTGGCGTCTTATCTGGATATTTTCAAACGATTGTTTCTCACGGACAATCAGCTGCCGTTCTCAGCATCCGGGATACGGTCTGCAGTGCGCATCAAGCAGGCAGAAAAAAGGCATCTTGCAGATCCGTCGCTGGCATGTGCACTTTTAAAGGCAACTCCGGATCGGCTGTTAGGGGATCTTGAAACACTGGGCTTTCTCTTCGAAGCTCTCTGTGAACGGGATTTGCGAATTTATGCGGAATCGTTTGGCGGGAGTCTGTATCATTATCAGGATTACAATAATCGCGAAATTGATGCTGTGGTCGAAATGCCGGATGGAGAATGGGCGGCCTTTGAAATCAAGCTTGGAGCAAATCAGATAGACACGGCGGCAGAGAATCTTCTGGCAATACAGAAAGAAATTGCATCGGACGAGAAAGCAAAGGCCCCGAAAGTGCTCTGCGTTGTATGCGGCCTGTCAAATGCGGTCTATCAGAGGCCGGATGGTGTTTTTGTTGTACCGATCACGGCACTTAAGAATTGAGAGGAAGGGAAATTCCATGGGAACGAAATATATCGATCTCCATCTGCACCTGGACGGAGCTATCACGGCGGAGACTGCGATAGAGCTTGCCAAAGTGCAGGGGATTTCTTTGCCGGCGAAGACAGAGAAAGAGCTGGAAAAGCTGATTTCCGTTCCGGAGGGGTGCACGAGCCTGAATGATTTCCTGCGTTGTTTCGAGCTGCCGCTGTCTCTTCTTCAGACGAGGGAGGGGATCCGCAGGGCGGTGCGGCTGGTCCTTGAGGAGCAGAAACGGGAAGGGGTGATCTATGCGGAAATTCGCTTCTCGCCGCAGCTGCACACCAGGAAAGGCTTGTCGCAGGAGGAGGTCCTTCGGGCTGCGCTGGAGGGTCTGGAGGATGCCCCGATTCCGGCGAATCTGATCCTTGCCTGCATGCGGGGATCCGGTAATCAGAGAGAAAACGAAGAGAACCTGGAGCTGGCACGGAGGTTCCTTACCAAGGACGGAGGAGTGACTGCGGTGGATCTTGCCGGCGCAGAGGCGCTGTTCCCTACGAGGGATTATTTGGAGCTGTTCCGGAGAGCGGGGGAGAGTGGAATCCCGATGACCATCCATGCCGGAGAGGCGGATGGGGAAGACAGCGTGCGGGCTGCACTGGAAATGGGAGCCGTGCGAATCGGTCACGGCGTGCGGGCCAGAAAGAATCCGGAGATCCTGAAGGAAATCCGTTCGAAGGGGATTGCCCTTGAAATGTGCCCGACCAGCAACCGATATACCAGATCGATTGAGAATATGGAGGATTATCCGCTTCTTATGTATCTGGAAAGCGGGATCAAGGTCACTGTAAATACGGATGATCCTGCGATTGAAGGGACAACCATCTCCCGGGAGTTTCGTTTCCTGAAGGAGCACTTCGGGCTGACCACGGAACAGGAAAGGACGATCCTGCGGAATGCTGCCGAGGCGGCGTTCACGTCGGATGAGAGGAAGCATAGTCTGTACAAAAATATTAGCGAAATATCGTGATTTTCCCATCTTGTAAATCTAAAATGCGGTTTGCTATGCTGATAAGATGCGTACGAAAATGAAGCATTACGGATATTTACGATAAGAGAGGGAGAAAACGAAACATGAGAACCAAGGTGCCGCAGAAGACCTCCTGGAAGGAGCTTCTGGCAATGATGATGACCATCGCGCTTCCGGTCGCGATGCAGAATCTTCTGTCTACAACGGGGAGCATGGTGGATACCATTATGCTGGGAAGACTGGGGGAAACCACGGTGGGCGCAGTCGGATTATGCGCACAGTTTACCAGTCTGATGTTCTCCGGATACTGGGGCTTTATCGGCGGCGGAATGCTGTTCATTGCGCAGTTCTGGGGGGAGGGAAACCATGATGGAATCCGGAAATCCTATGGAATCATGCTGGCCTTTGTTGCGATCACGGCGACAGCGGCAACGTATCTTGCACTGTGCAAGCCAATGTGGGTCATGCAGCTCTATACGAACTCGGAACCGATTCAGAAGATTGGCGTGGAGTACCTGAGTCTCGTCGGCTTTTCCTATGTGTTTCAGGTCCTGGCGGTTGCCATGTCAGCGCTTCTGCGTTCGGTGGAGCGTGTGAAAATTCCGCTTGCCGGAGCAATTGCTGCGGTGATTACGAACTGCGTCTGCAACTATATCCTGATCTTCGGAAAGCTTGGATTCCCCGCTATGGGAGTCCGCGGAGCGGCTGTCGGAACCATCCTTTCTTCTATTGTTAATGTGCTTGTCATCGTGGTGACGGCGAAGATCAAGCATGTCCCGTATCTTCTTGATATTTCCGGACACTGGAAATGGGATGCGGCACTTCTGAAGGAATTTCTGAAGAAAAGCTTCCCGATTATCCTGAACGAGGTGTTGATTGGCGTCGGCAATATGCTGATCAACATTGTCCTCGGACATCAGGCGGAGCAGGCGATTGCGGCGACTGCGGTCTTTCGTACACTGGAGGGACTGGTCATCGGCTTCTTTGCAGGCTTTTCCTCTGCGGCAACGGTCCTTGTCGGTAAGGAGGTGGGTGCCGGAAACCACGAAGAAGCCTATTCCAGAGGCTGGCGCCTTGTGTACAGTTGTCAGGTGATCATCCTGTGCGTGTGCCTGATTGTTCTGGCGCTGCATTCTCCGATCCTTCATGCAATGGGACTGTCGGGAGAATCCTACCGTCTTGCGTTTGCGATGTTTGCGATTTACACCGTTCTGGGAACGATCCGTATGGGCAACTGGGTGCAGAACGACATGTATCGTTCGGCGGGAGATTCGGCCTTCGGCTCGACCCTGGAAATCGCGTTTATGTTCCTTTTGGTTCAGCCGGTCATTCATCTTGCAAACGGGCCGCTCCATTTGCCGTTCCTTGTGGTCTTTGCCCTGTGCTATGTGGATGAGCCGATCCGATATGTCGTCATGCAGATCCATTTGTATTCCATGAAATGGATCAAGCCGGTGTCGGACGCAGGAAGGAAAACGATCGGGGCATTTCGGGAAAAATACGGAATCGTTGCACACCATGAAAAATCGCGTTAAAATCATGCATTGATATGTTTCAGAATGAACCATGATTTGCAGAAAAAGGTACCGATTGTGACGAAGAAAAAGAACAGCAGAAAGCAGCAGAAAAAGAATCGCAGGGCAGCGGAGGCAAGCAGGCAGGCAAGGCAGCAGGAGGCAGCCGCCGCTAAGGCGGAAGAACTCCGGGAGGAAACAAAGGCAGAGCTTGCAGAGGAGCTTGCGGAAGAGGCAAGAGAAGAACTGGAGGACATCGCGGCAAACCGCGAGAGCCGAAGGAAGGAAGCAGAAAAGCGCGCGGAGCATGCCAAAGAGCAGAAGGCAGAGTCTTCGGAGAACGCAGAATCTGCACGGGAGCAGAAAGAGCCTGCCGAAGGGGTAGAGCTTGCCTGGCAGAAAGAGAAAATGCCGGAGGAAAGGAAAGAGGGCTTTGCTGCAAAGTGGAAGGACCTGTGGCAGAAGTTCCTTGGACTGAAGCTCTGGATCCGTATTGTGGCGATTGTTCTGGTGGTTGTTCTGGCCCTTGGACTTGTGGCGTATGGGTACTTCCACAGTAAATATCGTCTGATGAACATCAGTGACGGGAAATTTGCCGGCACGGAGGTTTCCGCAGAGGGCGATTCACAGGACGAGCTTGAGAACGAGGAGCTTCAGTCACGTGAAATCGAAGAGAAACAGGCAATTGAGGCAACGGGCGAGATCGAGGAGGATAAGGCGGTATTCAATATCCTTCTGATCGGAACCGATGACCGCACCACGAAGTTTAATGACAATGCAAGAGGCGATACCTGCATTCTTCTGTCCATCAATCGTGAGACGAATCAGGTACATCTGGTCAGCTTTGAGCGTGCCATCGGTGTGAAGATCCCTTCCGGAGAATACGAAGGGCAGTGGGACTGGCTGACGCATATGTTCTGGTACGGCGGTCCGTACCTGATGACGCGGCAGATTCGTGAGAATTTCAAGGTGGATGTCACGAAGTACATTCGTGTCAACATCCGGACCTTCATGGAGCTGGTGGATTCGGTCGGCGGCGTGGATATCGATATGACCGAAGCGGAGTGCAATAACATCAATCACCCGGAAGGAACCTTTACAGCTGGCAACATCAAGGGAATGCACGTGGAGAATGAGGTGCAGCAGGATCTGGTTCCTGGCATCAATCACCTGAACGGTGCGACAGCGATGTGCTATGCGAGACTTCGCGCAATCGATGATGACTGGCACCGTGTGGAGCGGCAGCGCAAGGTGATCCTGGCTGCGGTGGAGAACCTGAAGAAGCTGAGTGTCACCGAGCTGGATAAGCTTCTGAATAATGTGCTTCCTCTGGTTCAGACCAATCTGACAGAGGGCGATATTGCAGGTCTGATTCCGGAGGCTGCGACCTTTGTCAACATGGATTATGACACGACGACCTTCCCTCTGAAGCACACGTACGGCCTGATGGATGGCATGTGCGGAAGAAAGGTGCTGGCGCTGGATTTTGAAACAAACGCGGAGGAACTGCAGAACTTCCTGTACGGAGAAACAACCGCGGAAGAGCTGTCAGAGAAGTATGGCTCGGCAACCGGTGAGTATTCTTATAAGAATTCCGAATCCTACAAGCAGAATTATCAGGATGCAGAGGCTGCGGTCGGAAAGGAAACCTACATTCAGAAGACTGGGAAATCCATGCCGACACTTGTTGAAACGCCTTCTTCCCAGGGAGTCGGTACATCTGCAGCGGGCGGTATTGCTGCAGATGGTCCGGCTGATCAGGGAGCAAATGCAGCAGCCGGTGCTGATGCGGCAGCCGGGACGGGAACAGTGCCCGGTGCCGGAAATGACGCGGCAGGTGCTTCGTCTGCAGCTGCGGGTACGGCTTCTTCCCTTGGCGCGGTAGAGTCGACGACAACCGACCCTGCAACCGGAATTGTGACCATCGTGTATTATAATGAAGCAACCGGAGTCAGAACGGCCGTTGCTTCGAATCCTGTAAACGGAGCAACCACGGTGACAGCAGCGGATACCGGAAACGGGACAACCGTAACGGCACACTCCGCAGATGGCGTGACCGTGGATGCTTCCGGTGCGGCAGCAGATTCCGGAGTGGTACAGGGACAGTGAGAAAGAGAATACTGACATTTTTCATCGCACTTGGCGTAATACTAACCGTCGGTGCAGGGCTTTTGGCCCTGCAGCCGGCGGTTTTTGGCATTTTTGAGGAAGAAGCGGGCTCTCCTCGAATGGAGAAGACAACAGTCTATTCCGGGGAGGCTCTTCTTCGTGACCGGCCTTATGCGAAACAGGTCTTTTTCGGAGATCCGTATCTTGCTGCGGTGCTGCAGGAGCAGCGAAATGCGCTGGCAAAAGCGGAAGAACAGAAGAAGGAAGAGGAGCTTTTGGAGCTTCCGGAGGAAGACCGTACGATCACCTTTACCTTTGCCGGAGACATTCTGTTTGATGAGAATTATGCAACGGGAGCTGCGGCAAGGCAGAGCGGTATCCTGTCGAAGTTTGATGCGGGAGTTCTGGAGCTGATGCAGGGGGCGGATGTTTTTACCGTTAACAACGAATTCTGCTACAGCCTCGGCGGATCGCCGCTTCCGGATAAAACCTATACGCTTCGGGCAAGACCGGATACGGCAGAATGGCTTCACGAAATGGGCGCGGATCTTGTGACACTGGCGAATAATCACGTCTTTGACTATGGCGAGACGGGGCTTCTGGATACGCTCTCCACGCTGCAGGATGCGGACATTCCGTACATTGGTGCCGGAAAGAATATGGAAGAGGCTTCTTCGGCGGTATATTTCGATCTGGGACCGGACGGGGCCGTGCTTGCCGGGAAATCCCCGGACGGCCTGCCGCGGGATGAGGGAAATACAAAAATGCGGATTGCGCTCATCAGCACGACGCAGGTAGAGCAGTTTGACAACCCGGATACGAGAGGCGCTACGGATACTCTTCCGGGCGTGTTTCGCTGCTGGGATCCTTCGAGATTATACGACGAGGTGAAGACGGCGAGAGGGAATGCGGATTTTGTCATTGTCTGCATCCACTGGGGCGTGGAGAGCGAAATGCAGAAGGAATACCGGCAGGATATTCTGGCGGACGGAATTACAAATGCCGGGGCGGACCTGATCGTCGGCGGTCACCCGCATGTCCTGCAGGCAATCGGTGCCGTAAATGGAAAGCCGGTTGCCTACAGCCTCGGGAACTTTTATTTTACCTCGTATACCACGGACACAGGACTTCTGCAGGTACAGTTTTCTGCGAAGGAGAAAAAGATGACCGGGCTTCGCTTCGTTCCCTGCCTTCAGAGCGGCACGGCTGTGCGGCTTCTTGAGGGAGCGGAGAAGGAGCGTGTCCTGAAGGAAATGAGAGATTTATCCGGAAGCTGCGGAGTGTCTCTGGATGAGGATGGCTGGGCCAGCTGGTAAGTTTGAGGGAGGTTTCGGCGGGCGAATTTACACTTTTTTCATTTGCAATCAGACAGAATCATGGTATCCTTGGGAATGTTATGACCGACAGTCAGAAAAATGCGCCGCCGAGGATGCGGCAGGGAAGGGAAGCATGGAAGAGAACAAACAAAAAGGCAATTCGGCAATGATTCGGATCGCATCCTTTATTGTGGACAAGAGGATGCTGTTTTTCCTGATTTATATCATCGCGTTGATTTTCTCGGTGATCGCAACGAATTGGGTCAAGGTCAACAATGATCTTGCGGATTATCTTCCGGAAACAACCGAAACGAAGCAGGGACTTGAGGTGATGGAGAAGGAGTTCGTCACCTTCGGAACGGCCAAGGTGATGGTTGCCAACATTTCTTTCCCGGATGCAAAGGAGCTCCAGAGTGAAATCGAGGGAATGGACGGCGTTTCTCAGGTGGAATTCACCGATGAGGATGCGGACCAGGCTGATTTTGTGGAGCACTACAACAACGGCTCGGCGCTCTACAAGATTACATTTTCCTATGATGAGACGGATGACCGGGCACTGGAGGCCTTGAACAACGTCAAGGACAGGCTGTCCGATTATGATATCTATGTCAGCACCACTCTGGGAGATCAGCAGGCGGAGATCATTCAGGAAGAGATCAATAAGATCATGGTGCTGGTTGCAGTGGTTGTGGTTACGGTGCTGCTTCTGACCAGCGAATCCTACGGAGAGATTCCGGTCCTTCTGATTACGTTTGTTGCCTCGATGCTGCTGAATGGCGGAACCAATTTCCTTCTTGGAACCATCTCCTTTGTTTCAAATTCGGTTTCCTCGATCCTGCAGCTTGCGCTGTCTGTGGACTACGCCATTATTTTCTGCAACCGGTACAAGGAAGAGCTGAAGGATTACGATGTGCACGACGCTGTCGTGGTGGCGCTTTCGAAATCCATTCCGGAAATCTGTTCCAGCTCCCTGACAACCATTTCCGGTCTGATGGCCATGATCTTCATGCAGTACCGGATCGGTGCGGACCTTGGCGTCGTCCTGATCAAGGCAATCCTGTTGAGTCTTCTTTCCGTATTTACGCTGATGCCGGGACTCCTTGTTCTGTTCTCCGGCATGATGGAGAGGACGAAGCACAAGAACTTTGTCCCGAAAATCAGTGCGGTCGGCCGTTTTGCCTATCGGTCACGCTTCGTTCTTCCCGCTATTTTCGGTGTTGTTTTTGTTGTGTTTGCGGTACTTTCCCAGAAGACTCCATATGTGTACGGCTATTCCACATTGCCGACGCCGGTACAGAACAGTCAGCAGAAGGCGGAAGAGCTGATCGAGGATAATTTCGGCTCCGAGAATTTCTGCGCTGTCGTGGTTCCCTCCGGAAATTACAAAAAGGAGGCGAAGCTGATCAAAGATCTCGAATCCTATACGGAGGTGGATTACTGTCAGGGCCTTGCCAATACAGAGGCAATGGGCGGCTATATGCTGACGGATGAGCTTTCTCCGAGAGATTTTTCGGAGCTTCTGGACCTCGACTATGAGGTTGCGGAGCTTCTCTATACAACGTACGCGGCGGATCAGGAGGAGTACGGACGGATTGTCGGCGGCATTTCTTCCTACAAGGTTCCGCTTATGGATATGCTGATGTTCGTCTATGAGAAGTCGGAGGAGGGCTATGTGACGCTGGATTCCGATACGCAGGAGACACTTTCCTCTGCCTATCAGCAGATCAGTGACGGACGCAAGCAGCTTGAGGGCGAGAAGTATGACCGGATTCTGGTGTATCTGACCATTCCGCTTCCGGAGCAGGATGATGCCTCGTTTGATTTCGTTCAGACCATGCATGATCTGGCGCAGTCCTATTATGAAGGCAGCTCGGTTTATGTCGTCGGTGACAGCACCTCCCAGAGAGACCTGAGAAACTCGTTTGAAAGAGACAACATTGTCGTCAGTGTCATGTCGATTCTGTTCGTGCTGGTGATCCTTCTGTTTACCTTCAAATCCTCGGGACTTCCGGTTCTTCTGGTTGTTGTCATTGAGGGTGCAATCTTCATTAACTTCGGAATTCCGACGCTGATTCATGAGAAGGTCTTCTTCATGGGCTATCTGATTGTCAGCTCGATTCAGATGGGTGCGAATATCGACTATGCCATTGTCATCTCCAGCAGGTATATGGATTGCAGGAAGACGCAGAGCCGCAAGAACTCCATCATTGAAGCACTGAACTTCTCGTTTCCGACGATCATTACCTCCGGCTCCATGATGATTCTGGCCGGTGTGTTCATCGGGCAGATGACCTCGGATGCCTGCATTGCCGGAATCGGAGAATGCCTGGGACGTGGAACCATGATTTCCGTTTTCCTGGTTATGTTTGTTCTGCCGCAGATCCTGCTGGTCGGCGACAAGTTGATTGAGAAGACAACCTTCGAGATAGAGCGGCCGGTAAAGACCAAGGAAGAGACGGGAACGGTTGTGATCAACGGTGCAATCCGCGGAACCATCAACGGCACGGTCATCGGAACCATGAATGCGGTGGTACGCGGCGACGTCAAGGCAATCGTTGTGTCCGGAAGCATGGAAAAGGCATCGGATCCGGATGCCGGAACGGATGCGCAGGGAAAGCTGCCGGGGCCGGTTGAGGAAGCTGCCGGGGCACAGGATATGGACGAAAATAGCGAGGATTCGGAGGAGGTCCTGAATGAGGATGAGACCCCGGATGAGGCTGCGGAGAGAAAGACACAGAAGAAAGGAGGAAAGCAGGCATGAATAAGCTCCGAATATCGGCAATTTTAATGGCGGGCACGGTTGCTGCTTCCTCCTTGTCCGTACCGCTTTGTGCGGCAGCAGCCTCGGTGACGGATCTGGAGCAGCAGGCAGAGGACATGGTAAACCAGAGCGTGGTGCAATCCGCAAAGGGGGAGACCAAGAGCTCGGAGTCCCCGGATGAGAGCGAAGAGGATTCCGATTCTCAGGCGAATAAGGCGGACATCTCCGGAAATGAGGCAAAGGTCTATCAGAAGGTGGAAATCAATTCCATGAAGGATTTCCAGGAACTGGTGAAGAACTGCCACTATGACAGCTGGTCCAGAGACAAGGAAGTGCACCTGAACACGGATCTTGATTTTGCCAATGAGGAATTCACACCGCTGGAGACCTTTGGCGGACGCTTCGACGGACAGGGACACCGGCTTACCGGTGTTGCGATAGCAGGAAATGTTTCGGAGACCGGCGTGTTCGGAACCATACAGAACACGGGTACCGTTTCGAATCTGAAGGTGCAGGGAGTCATCGCACCGAACGGAAATCAGTCGAAGCTTGGTGGAATTGCAGGACTGAATTACGGGAAAATTCAGAACTGCTCCTTCGACGGCAAGATTACGGCTGACAGTGAGGTCGGCGGAATTGTCGGCCGAAACGGAAGATACGGCACGATTCTCAGCTGCAGCAGCACAGGCTCGGTGACAGGGACCTCTGCCTGCGGCGGAATTGTCGGCTACAACGAAGGAACGGTACTCACCTGCACCAATGAAACCAGTGTCAATACCACCTATCAGGATTCCAACATGACTCTGGATCAGCTCTCGAGCACGTTGGAAAAGATTCTGATGACAGGGGATCTTACGAGCTTTGAGAACCTGGAAATCAATTCGGATACAGGCGGAATCGCAGGCCTTACCTCCGGCGTTGTGGCCTCCTGCACGAACGAGGCGGACATCGGCTACGAGCATGTGGGGTATAATGTCGGCGGAATTGCCGGCCGAAACTCCGGCTTTCTGCAGAGCAACACCAACCGGGCAGCGGTTTACGGACGAAAGGACGTCGGCGGAATTGTCGGACAGATGCAGCCATATCTGTCGGTGGACTTTGCGCAGAGTACACTGGATGACCTGGATTCCCAGCTGGATGAGCTGAATTCTCTTGTCAATACCGGCCTGGATAACGCAGGAGATTATTCCGGGAATACGAGAAGCCATCTGACCAATATCAACGGTCTTTCGAAGATTGCGCAGGATGCTGCAAAGGGCATCGCCGATGAGGGCTCGGACAAATACGACGAGGCGGCAGCCAAGCTCAATAAGGCGACGAACACCATCCAAAGCTCTCTCAGTACCTTCTCGGACATTTCAACGAAGCTTGGCGGATATCTTGGGGATGCGAAGGACTCCTTTTCTTCTCTGGGAAGCTCTGTCGGCTCGTATCTGGATGGCATTCAGATGACAGAGGAAGACCGCACGGCGATGGACCAGTACATCAGCCAGTTTGAAGAAGGTGCGGACAAGGTCGCGGACGGCATGCAAAAGCTTTCGGATGCGGTTAAGGAAGGACCTGGTGTGGATGACATGGGAACCTCCGTGGATAAGACGAAGGTGAGAAACGATGTCTCCAGTGCACTGACCGAGATTCGGGTCGGCTATCAGGAAATGTACTCTGCGGCACAGGGAATGGACGGAATTCTTGCCAAATATCCGGACAATCCGGACGCGCAGGCGGCGAGAGAGGACCTGAAGGGGACACTGGACTCTCTGGATGAGCTGAATCAGGAAATCAATGATGCGGACAGCAGTCTCAGTGTATTGAAGGACGGAGGCTCCATCGGGACCTTCACGGATGGGAATTTTACCGCGGGCGATCTGCAGGATCTGACCTCGAAGCTTCGAAAGCAGCAGGCGGAGCTTCTGGAGAATTATCCGGAGCTGAACGATCCGGAAATTGAAGGCAAGGACAATGCTGAGCTGCAGACCTATTTCAAGAAAAAGTATCAGTTTGACAGCGACGAGGCCGCGAAGGACTATACGGACAACTTCATTAAGTACCGCGATGAGTATAAAACGGTAACGGATAACATCGCGAAGCTCGATGCGGCCGCTGCGGATATCTGGACGGATCCCGATGCGTTTGATGCCTGGGCAAAGAAATACGACATTGACGGAATTCTCCGGGATATCACGGATGGTCTTGGGGATCAGACGAGCTCTCTCAGTGAAATGCTGAAAATCGCGGAAAAGTATGCGAAGAATGCAGGAAACGTCTCCGGCGTTGCGGATTCCCTGAAAAAAGCAGCGGACACGCTTCAGAATACGCCGGAGATTTCCTCAGAGCTTTCCGGAGCACTGAACGCACTGGCCTCCATGGATCTGAAAATCAGCGGTATCAGCGATAAGATGCGCAATAACGGCAACAATCTGTATGAAGCAATGAGCCAGCTGACAACAGAGATTCAGTCCCTTGGCGATACCATGGGAGAGGAATCGGAGGAGGGAATTGCCAATCTTCGTGCCATTACCGATCAGTTCGATACCATCATGCGTACTCTTCGGGATGCTGCCGATGATATGCAGAATAAGGATACGGATGATACGGTACAGGATGTATCCGATGAAGATGTCACCCAGACCTATCAGGGCAGGGCGACTGCCTGCACGAACTATGGCGACGTAAAGGGTGATACCAATGCCGGCGGAATTACCGGTATGGTCGGCGTGGAATACGATCTGAATCCGGAAACCGACATTCACCAGACAGGCGACTCCTCACTGGATTACATTTTCCGGGCAAAATGCATCGTCGACAGCTGCACAAACCGCGGAACGGTGCATACAAGAAGCAATTACAGCGGCGGAATTGCAGGTCACATGGAGATGGGACTGGCTGCGGAGAATGCCAATTACGGAACGCTGGACTGCAGCGGGAATTACACAGGCGGTATCACCGGTTATTCCGTCGGAGTGGTTCGCGACAATACGGCCAAGTGCGATATCTCCGGGGGCAAATATGTGGGCGGTATCGCCGGGTATGGCGTTACGCTTCGGAACAATCTCGCCATGGTGAGCTGCTCGGATAGCAAGCAGTACGTTGGAGCAGTAGCAGGGCGTGTGAAAAATGTGGACCCGGATGAGGTGTCCGGCAATTACTATTACTCTACTTCTATCTACGGAATTGACGGGGTCAGCTATGAAGGAATTGCGGAAGGTGTTGCCTATGAGGAGCTTCTGAAGAAGGATGGCATTCCTGCAAGCTTCCATCAGCTGGTTCTCACCTTTGTTGCTGACGATACGATTGTGCGCCAGGTTGCCTGCAATTACGGAGCAGGAATTTCGGGGGATCAGATTCCGCAGGTCCCTCCGAAGGAAGGCTTCCACGCGGAGTGGAGCCGGACGGATTTCAGTGAAATTACGGAAGACGAAGTGGTTAAGGCGGACTATTCCCGCGTCAACACGCTTCTTGTGTCACAGCAGACGAGGAGCAGTGGACAGTCTGTGATAGAGGTCTACGGGAATTTCCGCAGTGAGGATTCCCTGCTTCTGACGGAACTGTCTCCGAAGAATGGCGAGCTGGAGAGGTGGATGGTCTCCGTTCCGGATGACGGACAGGAGAAGCACCAGATCCGCTACCTGGCACCGGAGGATGCCGGAGATGTTGAAATTTATCTGATCCGCGACGGGAAAAAGGCCAAAGCGGAAACGGATCCCTTCGGTAAGTACATGACCTTCGATGCCGAAGGAAGCGACGTGGCCTTCTGCGTGGAAAAGGAGGGAATCCCCGGAGGAATTGCCGGGAAGATCGGAATCCTTCTTGCGGCAGCAGGTGCCCTTGCGGTCCTGCTTCACGGAATTATGAAGAAAAAGAGAAACCGCAAAAAAGAGAAGCTTCGCAGCAGAAACCGTGGAAACGGCGGCTCCGGAGATTCCTATGAGGACGATGACTGGCTGGACGAAGAGGATTCCGAGTCCTGAACGGCCGGATAAATCGCCTGAATTTCATGGAGAAAAAGCTGCAGGGCAGCGGGAATGTAGGTTCCCTTTCTTGTCACCAGACACAAGCTTGATGTGATGGACGGCTGCGTGACAGGAATCTCCTGCAGCTCTATTCCGGAGAAGGAGACTGCGGATTGAGGGACAATGGCAACCCCAAGAGCTGCATCTGCCCAGGAAAGGCAGGTTCTTGCGTCATCGGCAATGCAGAAATAATCCGGTGAAAGGCCAAGCTCGGAGAAGGCGTGATCCAACACGCTTTTCCAGCGGCGGTAAATGATTAATGGATAAGAGGAGAGCATCGACAGTGAAATGCCGGTGCTCTTTTTGCTATCTCTGGCCGGAAAAAAACGGGAGCCTCCGACGGCGACAATGCAGTCCTCAAAAAGCTCCAGCACGTCGAAGCTGTTCTGGGCCTGGAAGGGGGTCCTTGTGAGTGCGACATCCAGCAGATTGGCTTCCAGAAGCTCCAGCAGGCGGTAGGTATTGGATTCTGTGAGTTCAAAACGGATGCCGGGATATTTTTTGGAAAAGGGCAGAATCATTCTGGTCAGAAGCTCCCCGTTTGCAGAGGAAGCAATCCCGAAGCGCAGCACGCCCTTATTCCCTTCCGTATAATCCAGAAGCTCCTGCACGGTGTTTTTCTGCAGCTCCAGAAGCGTGGAAGCGCGGCTGTACAGAAGCTTTCCCGCGCCCGTGAGCGTCACCTGGCGCGGGCCGCGCAGGAACAGAGGAGTTCCGACCTCCTCCTCGAGAAGACGAATCTGCGTGGAAAGCGGCGGCTGCGTCATGTGAAGTCTGCGGGCGGCGGCCTGAAACGTGCCGGCATCTGCGATGGTGATAAAATATTCCAGCTGTCTGAGATCCATGTCTGTGTCCTTTCCGAAACGACCGCCTGCGATATTACAACTAGTATATATCGGAATCGAATGGGAAAGATATTTTATTTATAATTTTCGTATACGAAGAGGTGTGCTAGGATGATTTGCGATGGCGAGAGTTCGCCTGGAAATGTAAGGGAAACACATAAAACAGGAGAAAAACTGCAATGAAATCACTTCTGAAATATCTGAAGGAGTATCGGAAGGAGGCGGTTCTGGCACCGCTGTTCAAGCTGCTGGAAGCCACCTTTGAGCTGATTGTTCCGCTTGTCATGGCGGCAATCATTGACACGGGAATCGGAACACAGAACCGGCCCTATATTCTGAAAATGTGCGGAGTTCTGGTTTTGCTGGCGGCGGTCGGACTGGTATCTGCCATCACGGCGCAGTGGTTTGCTGCAAAGGCTGCGACCGGTTTCTCGGCCAAGCTCCGTCATCTTCTGTTTGAGCATATTCAGGAGCTGTCCTTTTCCCAGATGGATTTGTTCGGAACCGACACCTTGATTACCCGGATGACGAGTGACGTGAATCAGGTGCAGAACGGCGTCAACCTGGTGCTTCGTCTGTTCATGCGGTCTCCGTTTATCGTCTTCGGTGCAATGGTGATGGCCTTTACGGTTGACGTGAAGGCGGCGCTGATCTTCGTGGTCACAATTCCGGTTCTTTCTGTGGTGGTTTTCGGGATCATGCTGTGGACGATGCCGCTGTATCGGAAGGTGCAGGGGAAGCTGGACCGGATTATGACCGGAACCCGTGAGAATCTGACCGGAGTCCGCGTGATCCGTGCGTTCGGAAGAGAAGAAAGTGAAGAGGAGAGCTTCCGTACGGAGAATGCGGCGCTTTCCCGGATGCAGCAGTTTGTGGGCAAAATTTCCGGTCTGATGAACCCGGTCACATACATTCTCATCAATCTGGCAACGGTGTATCTGATTTATACCGGAGCGGTTCGTGTGGACTGCGGGATTCTGACACAGGGGCAGGTGGTTGCACTTCTGAACTATATGTCTCAGATTCTTGTGGAGCTGATCAAACTTGCCAATCTGATCATTCAGGTGACGAAGGCCTGGGCCTGCGGAGACCGGATTGCCGATATCCTGAAGGTGGAGCCGGATATGAAGGACGGCCTGCTGCCGGCGGATGCGGTCAAAGACAGTGAAACGGCGGTGGAATTCCGGAATGTGTCGCTGACCTATGAGGAGGGTGCAGGAGAAGCTCTGCAGAACATTTCCTTTAAGGTCAGAAGAGGTGAGACCATCGGTATCATCGGCGGAACCGGAAGCGGAAAATCCTCACTGGTGAATCTGATTCCCAGGTTCTATGACGCGTCGCAGGGAGAAGTTCTTGTGGGCGGACACAACGTGAAGGAATACCGGCAGGAGGAGCTTCGCAGCAGGATTGGTGTGGTGCTGCAGAAAGCAGTTCTGTTCAAGGGGACGATTGCAAGGAATCTCTCCTTTGGCAAGAGCAATGCCTCTGCGGAGGAAATGGACGAGGCGCTGGCTGTGTCACAGGCAAAGGAATATGTGGACTTAAAGCCCGGAAGGACGGAGTTCGAACTGGAGCAGAACGGACGCAATCTTTCAGGAGGCCAGAAGCAGCGCATGACCATTGCACGCGCACTGATCCGCAAGCCGGACATTCTGATTCTGGATGATTCCGCATCCGCCCTTGATTTTGCAACGGATGCGAAGCTTCGGATGGCAATCCGCGGAATGTCGAGAACCCTGACAACCTTCATCGTTTCACAGAGGGCGGCCTCGGTGCAGTACGCGGATCAGATTCTGGTGATGGATGACGGGAGGCTTGCCGGCATCGGAACCCACGCGGAGCTTCTTGCCGGGAATCCGGTTTATCAGGAAATCTATTATTCCCAGTTCCCGAAGGAAGAGGAGGCATGAGAATGGCACAGAAACAGAAAAAGAAAGTGGATCATGCTGCGCAGCGTGTGATCATCAAAAAGGTTCTGCGTTATCTCGGACGCTATCGTATTTTCCTCTGGCTTTCGCTTGCACTTGCCTTTATGACTGTGGCACTGCAGCTGTATATTCCAAAGCTGACCGGTGAAGTTGTGGACTTTATGATCGGTGCGGGAAGCGTGCAGTTTGCGGGAGTCATCGGTATCATCATCAAAATAGCGGTCAGCGCCATGCTCGCCGGCCTTGGACAGTGGCTGATGAACCTGTGCAACAACAAGATGACCTATGACGTTGTGCGGGACATCCGGAACGATGCCTTTCACAAGATCGAGCAGCTTCCGCTCTCCTATATTGATTCGCATCCCTACGGAGAAATCGAGAGCCGCGTGATCGCGGATGCCGATCAGTTTGCAGACGGTCTTCTGATGGGCTTTACACAGCTGTTCACGGGAGTGATTACCATTCTGGGCACGCTCTGCTTCATGCTGTCCATCAACATCGGAATTACCATTGCAGTGGTTGCTCTGACGCCGCTTTCCTTCCTGGTGGCCGGATATATTTCGACGCATACCTATACCATGTTCCGCAAACAGGCGGAGATCCGGGGAAAGCAGACCGGCCTGATCAATGAGATGGTTGAAGGACAGAAGGTTGTCAAGGCCTTTAACCGGAGAAAAGAGGTGGTTCGTGAGTTTGACGGAATCAATGAGGAACTGAAGGAGACCTCCCTCCGGGCAATTTTCTTCTCCTCCATCACGAACCCTGCGACACGCTTTGTCAACAGCCTGGTGTATGCGGTGGTCGGCGTGACGGGCGCTCTTGCTGCCATCACAGGACACCTCACCGTCGGACAGCTGACGGCCTTCCTGTCCTATGCGAGCCAGTACGCAAAGCCGTTCAATGAGATTTCGGGCGTTGTCACAGAGCTGCAGAATGCAATTGCGTGTGCGGGAAGAGTTCTGGATCTGATTGAGGAGGAGCCCCAGGTGCCGGATTCCGGGCAGGCAAAGGCACCGGAGCATTTTGACGGAAGAGTTGAACTGCAGAAGGTCGACTTCTCGTATACAGAAGGACAGGAGCTTATCCGTGACTTCAATCTTCAGGTAAAGCCGGGACAGAAAATTGCGATCGTCGGACCGACCGGCTGCGGCAAGACGACACTGATCAATCTGCTGATGCGGTTTTACGATGTGAAGAGCGGGGCAATCCTTGTGGATGGGACGGATGTCCGTGAAATCACGCGTCATTCCCTGAGAAGCGGCTACGGCATGGTTCTTCAGGAGACCTGGCTGAAATCCGGGACCATCCGGGAGAACATCACGATGGGAAATCCGGATATCACAGAGGAAGAAATGATCCGGATTGCGAAAACCTGCCACATCGACTCCTTTATTCGCAGGCTCCCGAAGGGATACGACACGGTGGTTTCCGAGAACGGCGAGGACTTCTCACAGGGGCAGAGGCAGCTTCTGTGCATCGCGCGTGTCATGATGAGCAGACCGTCCATGTTGATTCTGGATGAAGCAACGTCCTCGATTGATACAAGAACCGAGCTGAAGATTCAGGATGCCTTCAACAAGATGATGGAAGGAAAAACAAGCTTCATTGTGGCGCACCGCCTGTCCACGATTCGCCACGCCGACTGCATCCTTGTGATGAAGGAAGGAAGAATCATCGAGCAGGGAACACATGACTGCCTGATGAAGGAAAAAGGCTTCTACTATGACCTTTATCAGAGCCAGTTCCTTGGGAAGGCGATCTGACAGGAAAAGGGCCGGCCTCACTTGCTTTTGTGAGGCCGGCCCTTTTGCATGTTCCGGATTTTCTGACCTTATTCGATGACAATCAGATCATGCGGATAGTGATTCAGCACCTCGTGCCCGTCCGGTGTGATGAGAACCAGATCCTCAATCCGGACGCCTGCAGTCCCGGGCTTGTAGATTCCCGGTTCAATGGAGTGTACAATGCCGGGCTGCTCCGGACTGTGATTGGAGAGAGAGACATCACCGGCCTCGTGGTCCTGCAGTCCGATAAAATGTCCGAGTCTGTGGGTAAAATACGGGCCGTATCCGCCCTCCGTGATGATGTCGCGGGCACAGCGGTCTACCGAAGCAATCTCAATGCCGGGGCGGAGCATCTCCTCGGCAGCTTCGTTGGCCTTCCGGACCAGATTGTAAATGGTTCTGGTTTCCTCGTCCGGTGTCTTCCGGTAATAAAAGGTTCTTGTCATATCGGAGCAATAATCGTCGACGATGCAGCCGACATCGAACAGAACCGTATCTCCCTCCTTAAGCACCGTGTGATCCGGCATGTGGTGAGGATCTGCGGCATGATCGCCGAAGGCGACAATCGGATCGAAGGAATGGGCGGAGGCACCCAGTGATTTGTAGATGCCGAGCATCTGATCCGCGATTTCAAGCTCTGTGACGCCGGCGTGGATGAGACCCTTGAACTTCTCCATGGCCGCATCATTGACAAGGGACGCCCTGCGAAGCTTTTCCTGCTCGGCAGCGTCCTTGACGGCGCGCGTTTCGTCGATGGTGAAGGAACCATTGACGTATCCGGCTGCGGCATTTCCCTCCATGAGACCGATCAGAAATTTCGCTGCCATGGTCTGATCCACACCGAGCTTCTCTTCCGGATGAAGAAGCGGCTTTAACACGGCAGTGACATCATCGGTATCGGAATACCAGACCATCGGGATGCCGAGCTCCTCATCAAAACGGAACAGCTCGTTGACGATGAGAACGGCGGGAGGTTCCTCCCTTGTCTGAAGGAGAAGTCCGAGAAAACGCTCCCCCGGAGCAAACAGCTTTCCGCACAGCCAGTAAATGGCCATGGGATCCGTGACAAGCATCTGAGGCATGGCATCCTGTTTCATTTTCTCCTGTATCCGATACAGACGATCTTTCTGCAGCATATCTGATTTTCCTCCTTGTTCCAGAGAACGCAAAAAATGATCAAAACGAAGCATTTATTTGTGATGACGAATGGATGAACAAGCACTATAATAAATCTATCATGTTTTAACACATTTATCTCACTTTATGGAGGATGGTATGAACAATATTCCTGTAATCAAGCTTGGTATTGTTGCCGTTTCCCGTGACTGTTTCCCCGCTTCTCTTGCTGAAAACCGCAGAAAAGCTCTGGTAGCAGCTTACGCGAAGAAGTACAATGCTGCAGACATCTATGAGTGTCCCATCACAATCATCGAGAGCGAAATCGATATGGTGAATGCACTCGAGGATATCAAGAAGAACGACTGCAATGCGCTGTGCGTATATCTTGGAAACTTCGGACCTGAAATTTCCGAGACTCTTCTTGCGAAGCATTTCGATGGACCGAAGATGCTCTGTGCAGCAGCTGAGGAGTCCCAGAACGATCTGATCGACGGCCGCGGCGATGCTTACTGCGGTGTTCTGAATGCTTCCTACAACCTGGCTCTTCGCAATACAAAGTGCTATATCCCGGATTATCCGGTAGGCAATGCGGAAGAGTGCGCAGATATGATCCATGATTTCCTTCCGGTTGCACGCGTAGCATACGGCCTGTCCAACCTGAAGATCATTACCTTCGGACCCCGCCCGTCCAACTTCCTGGCATGCAACGCTCCGATCAAGCAGCTGTATAACCTGGACATCGAGGTTGAGGAAGAGTCTGAGCTGGATCTGTTCGAGTCCTATCAGAAGCACGAGGGCGACGAGAGAATCGCTGAGGTTGCTGCAGATATGGCTCAGGAAATGCACTATGAGGCAGGCAAGGAGCCTGAAATGCTCCGGAAGCTTGCTCAGTATGAGCTGACTCTTCTTGACTGGGCTGAGGCTCACAAGGGCTATCGCAAGTACGTTGCTCTGACCACCAAGTGCTGGCCGGCATTCCAGGATATGTTCAAGTTCGTTCCCTGCTATGTCAACAGCCGCCTGATGCGCAAAGGTATTCCGGTATCCTGTGAAGTAGATATCTACGGAACTCTTTCCGAGTACATCGGACTGTGCATCTCCGGAGACGAGGTTACTCTTCTGGATATCAACAACACGGTTCCTCACGATATGTATGACGAGTCCATCAAGGGCAAGTTCGATTACAAGTTCACGGATACCTTCATGGGCTTCCACTGCGGCAATACCTGCTCCACGAAGCTCACCAATCCTCACCTGTCCTTCCAGAGAATCATGGCAAGAACTCACCCGCAGGATTGGTGCGATGGAACCATCGAGGGAGATATCGCTCCCAGCAAGATCACCTTCTACAGACTGCAGTCTACCGCAGACAACAAGCTGCGCGCTTATGCTGCAGAGGGCGAGGTTCTTCCGGTTGCAACCCGTTCCTTCGGCGGAATCGGTGTATTCGGCATCAAGGAGATGGGCCGCTTCTATCGTTACATCCTGGTAGGCAAGAACTATCCTCACCACGGCGCGGTTATGTTCGGCCACTACGGCAAGAATCTGTACGATGCACTGAAGTACATCGGTGTAGATCCGAGCGAGATCGGCTACAACCAGCCGGAAGGCGTTCTGTACGAGGATGAGAATCCTTTTACAAAGCCGTTTGCCTGAACCGGAAGACAGCATTTGCTGATTTACGAAAATGATGAGAGAGCTGCGATGAGCAGCTCTCTTTTGTCTTAATCTGTAAAAATATTTCATGGAAATGTTTCCACAAAAAACAGTAAAAAATGGCCGCAAATATCAAAAATAAATAAAGAGAAAATCAAAAACATGTTATAATTTGAGAATCGTGCATGGGTTGCGATTTACAGAGAAGCATGGGGATACGTGATCAAGGCGCGTAATCGTATAAGGGAAGTTCAGCGATTTTACCGGGAAGGGGATAATAATTGTGAATGTTGCTTCTATGCTGTTTGCAGAAGTGAGTCTGTTCAGCGTTGCCATGCTGTGCATGCTGTTCTTCTGGTTTCACCGTGGGATGGACAATTCCATGTCTTCACGATGGTATATTGCAGTTCTGACTTTTTTTATCCTGTCTTTTACTTCGAATGCAGCCTGGGGGCTGCTTCGGGGGCTTTCTTCCTCGACAGCCGATCACATCGGACTTCAGTTCTTTTTTAAAAACATGTTTCTTGTTTTCCTGAATCTTGCTGTGTTCGCCTGGGTCGGATATTCGGAAACCGAGATGGGAAACCGGGAGTTTAATGACGCGGATCAGATGAAGGTGGTCTTTCTTCCGATTCTGTTCATCCTGTTTGTGGTCTGTACCAATGGTTATACCAAGGTTATTTTTGATATTGATGTGCATGGAAGATATCACATGGAGGATCTGTTTCAGGCTCAGATGGGGATCTGGGTATTTTACACGGGAGTTACCGGCATCCGCATGCTGGTGAAGGCCATGTATGAATCGGACCCGACCAAGAAAAGTCAGATGCTGCAGATAGGCTCTTTTCCGATGAGCTTTCTTCTTTCCTGGCTTTTCAAGGCCCTCCTCGGGGACGAGTTCCCGGTGATTTGTGTATTTGTTACGCTGTGGCTTCTGTTTATCTTCGTTGGCTCCACCAGTGAGCAGGTCTCAACGGACAAGCTGACGCAGATCCATAACCGGCAGAATCTTCTGACTTATATCAATACCAAGATTCGTTCGCATGAGGACCGGCTGTTCCTGATCATGATGGACGTTGATTACTTTAAGCGAATCAATGATGCCTACGGCCATCAGGAGGGAGATCAGGCTCTGATCCGGACGGCCAATGCGCTGAAGAGTGCCGCACAGAGCATGAACAGAAGACCATATCTGGCCCGCTACGGCGGGGATGAATTTATGGTGGTCGCAGAGGCCGAGGATATAGAAGAGATCCAGGCGCTTTGCAGGGAAATTCAGAATCAGCTTGATTATTTCAGCTCCTGGTCGGAGAAGAAATATCAAATGTCCCTTTCCATCGGCATTGCGGAATGGCAGGAGGGAATGAAGCAGAAGGACCTGATTGAGGCGGCGGATCAGACATTGTACCGGGTGAAGGAGGAACATCATAAGAAGCTGGATGCGGCAGGAGCATAGGATCCGGCCAAAATCCGTGAAAAACGGCATACGCAATCAGAAAAAATGCAGGAAGCTTCAAAAATAATTTGACACACCAACGCGTCTGCGCTTTAATGTAATAAATCAATCCGGACGGATTGAAACGCGAAGGGAGATCAATTATGAAAAAGAAGCTTCTTGCATTTGTTCTTGCAGGCACAATGCTTGCAATGGCCGGCTGCGGCAGTCAGGCAGCAGACACACAGAATACCGCAGCAGAGACAACCACGGACGCGGCAGCAGAAACCACAGACGCAGCGGCAGAGACAACTGCTGATGCAGCCGGGGAGAGCTCAGATCAGAAGTTTACCGTCGGCATCTGCCAGCTCGTTCAGCACGATGCGCTGGACGCGGCTACGCAGGGCTTTGAGGATGCGCTGAAGGAGAAGTACGGCGACAACGTCACCATTGATTATCAGAATGCGCAGGGTGATTCCGCTACCTGCTCTACCATTGTGACGGGCTTTGTGAACAATGACTATGATCTGATTCTTGCCAATGCAACTCCTGCTCTGCAGGCTGCAGTAGCGGCAACGACCGATATCCCGATTCTCGGAACCTCCGTGACGGACTATGGCGCAGCACTGAATCTTACGGATTTCACAGGCACCACAGGAATGAACGTATCCGGTACCTCGGATCTGGCTCCTCTGGATCAGCAGGAGAAGATGATTGTCGAGCTGGTTCCGGATGTGAAAAAGGTTGCAATTCTCTACTGCTCGGCAGAGGCAAACTCCAAGTTCCAGGCTACCGAGATTGAGAAATACCTTGACGAAGATGGAATTGCTTACCAGGAGTACACCTTCGCAGATTCCAACGATCTGCAGTCGGTTGTAAACAGCGCGGTTTCTGACTGCGATGCGATGTACATCCCGACGGACAACACCGCAGCTTCCAATATGACGATTGTTTCCAACGTCACAGAGCCTGCAGGAATTCCGATCATCTGCGGCGAAGAGAATATGTGCAAGGCAGGCGGACTGGCAACGCTCTCCATCAGCTATTATGATCTTGGATATACGACCGGTCAGCAGGCGATCCGGATCCTTTCCGAGGGAGAAGATATTTCCACGATGGCAATCGAGAAGGCAGCGGCAACGACCAAGGAGTACAATGCTTCTTATGCAGAGGCTCTTGGCATGACCATGCCGGAGGATTACGTGGCAATTCCGGACGGCGAATAATTTACTTTGCCGGGTTAATGTAATGAAATCTTTCAAGGATTGCGATATAATCGAATAACGGGCAGCGCAGGCGCGACGAAGTGCCTGCGCTGTTTTTCGGTATCAGAAAGCTACAGATGGAGGGAGTATTCAAATGGCAGCATATTTTGCATCACTGAATCCTACGGCATTGTGGAATGCTGCACCGGGAGGTCTGGCACAGGGACTGATCTGGGGCATCATGGCGCTTGGCGTGTATCTGACGTTCCGCGTGCTGAATTTTGCAGATCTTTCGGTGGATGGATCCTTTGCAACAGGCGGCGCGGTGGCCGTCATGCTGATTCTGAACGGATGGAGCCCGGAAGCGGTTCTTCCGATCGCATTTCTGGCAGGTGTTGCGGCAGGTCTGATTACGGGAGTCCTTCATGTTTGCCTCGGAATTCCGGACATTCTGGCCGGAATCCTGACACAGATTTCCCTGTATTCCATCAATCTGAACATCATGGGAAAGGCAAATCAGGCGGTCCCCGCCGGCAGCGTGACCGTTCATTTTACCTCGAATATCCGCTATCTGGGACAGACCATTGCACTGACCATGATCGTGGATGTCGTGATCATCGGCGTTTTCTACTGGTTCCTCGGAACCGAAATGGGAAGTGCCATCCGTGCGACGGGCATTAACCCGCACATGAGCCGGGCACAGGGCATCAACACGGGACGCATGAAGATTGTTGCCCTTGCGGTTTCCAACGGACTGGTTGCACTCTCCGGAGGTATTCTTTCCGAGTATCAGGGCTTTGCGGATGTCAAAATGGGACAGGGCTCCATTGTCATCGGACTTGCGGCCGTGATCATCGGAGAAGTGATCGGCGAAGCAATCCTTGGGAAGCGCCTTGGCTTTATTCTGCGGCTCACCTTCGTTGTGATTGGTGCGGTCATCTATTATTTTGTCTATGTATTCGTTCTCTGGCTGAAGTTCCCGGCGGACGATATGAAGCTTCTGACGGCAATTGTGGTAGCGATCTTCCTTGCTGTTCCGTATCTGAAGGAAATGCGCAAGAGCTCCTTCCATGCACTTGCGAAGCGCAACAGCAGAGCAAACGGTTCTGCCGGAGAAGGAAAGGAGAACTGATCATGCTGGAGCTGAGAAGTATTTCGAAAACATTCAATGCCGGTACCATCAATGAGAAGAAGGCGCTGGTTAACGTGAGCCTGAAGCTGAACGACGGAGATTTCTGTACGGTCATCGGAGGAAACGGAGCCGGCAAGTCGACCGTTATGAATGCGGTCGCCGGTGTCTGGCCGGTGGACTCCGGACAGATTCTGATTGGCGGTGAGGATGTATCTGCACTGCCCGAATTCAGGAGAGCGGCTTACTTCGGAAGAGTGTTCCAGGATCCGATGACAGGAACCGCCGGAGATATGCAGATTGATGAGAATATGGCGCTGGCTGCACGGCGCGGACAGAGAAGAACGCTTCGCTGGGGGGTCGGGAAAAAGGAAGAGGGCGAGTACCGGGAGCTTCTGAAGAAGCTGGATCTGGGACTGGAGGATCGCATGAGCTCCAAGGTCGGACTTCTTTCCGGAGGACAGAGACAGGCACTGACTCTTCTGATGGCGACCATGAAGAAGCCGAAGGTTCTGCTTCTGGACGAGCATACGGCGGCGCTTGATCCGAAGACGGCGGCGAAGGTTCTGGAAGCAACCGACCGGATCGTCGGAGAGAACAGACTGACAACGCTGATGGTTACGCATAACATGCACGATGCCATTGAGCATGGAAACCGTCTGATCATGATGTCAAACGGAAAGATCATCTATGATGTTTCCGGCGAGGAGAAGAAGAAGCTGCAGGTGCAGGATCTTCTTCAGAAATTTGAGGAAGCAGGTGGAGAGGTTTCGGACCGGATGGCGTTGTCCTGACTTTGGAAAACGCACAGAAGGAAGATGGGGGATTAGAGAATTATGAAGTCAAAGCTGACATCACTGGAAAAGAAGTGGATCCTGTATGACGTGGCCAATTCGGCCTTCACGATGATGGTTTCCACCATCATACCGATTTACTTCAATCAGCTGGGCAAACAGGCGGGGCTTTCTGAGGTCAATTATCTGGCCTACTGGGGTTATGTCATTTCCATTTCCACTTTGATTGTTGCCTTCCTCGGACCGCTCCTCGGTGCTGCGGCGGACAAGGGGAAGAAAAAGAAAGCCATCTTTGCGGCAACCATTGTCCTGGGAGCAATCGGGTGTGCGGCGCTTGGCTTCGTGAAGGAATGGCTGATGTTCCTGATCGTCTTCTGCATTGTAAAATCCGTATACTCCCTGAGTCTTGTTGTCTATGATTCGACGCTTGGCGATATTACCACGGAAGAGCGGATGGACAATGTTTCCTCTCAGGGCTATGCCTGGGGCTACATCGGAAGCTGCGTTCCGTTCATTGCCTGCCTTCTGCTGGTTCTGAACAGCGACAAAATCGGCCTTTCGCAGATGACGGCACTTTCTCTTGCACTCGTCATTACAGCGGTATGGTGGATGGGGGTGTCGGTTCCGATTCTTCGCAGCTATCAGCAGAAGTATTTCCTTACAGGCGAAGAGGAAAAGAAGAATATTCTGCAGCAGCTCGGCGTCAGCCTCCGGGACATTGCGAAGAATAAAAAGGTTTTCTTTTTCCTGCTGGCGTTCTTTTTCTATATCGATGGCGTTTACACCATCATTGATATGTCGACGGCCTACGGCTCTGCACTCGGGCTGGGATCGACCGATATGCTGCTTGCGCTTCTTGTGACGCAGTTTGTTGCCTTCCCGTTTGCGATCCTGTTTGGAAAGCTTTCGCAGAAGGGCATGTCGGAGAAGCTGATCATGATTGCCATTGCAGCTTACACGGGCATCGCGATTTTTGCTTACTTTATGAGTGTAAGCTGGCAGTTCTGGGTACTGGCAATTTTTGTCGGAATGTTCCAGGGCGGAATTCAGGCGCTGTCCCGTTCTTATTTTGCCAAGATCATCCCGGCGGAACGTTCCGGAGAATTTTTCGGCTTCTATGACATCTGCGGAAAGGGTGCTTCGGTGATCGGCACGACGCTGATGGGACTGGTGTCGCAGATGACAGGAAGCGTCAACAACGGTGTCGGCGTCATTGCGGTTTTCTTTGTGATTGGTCTGATCCTGTTTGTGGTAAGCACCAGACAGGAAGCGGCAAATAATTAAGCGGATAATGGAAGGAGACCGTTTTTCGGAACGGTCCGAAGGAGCAGAGATGAGAACATTGGTATGGGCACACCGCGGAGCTTCCGCGTACGCACCGGAGAATACGCTTCCCGCGTTTGAAAAGGCGGCAGAAATGCAGGCAGATGGGGTTGAGCTGGATGTGCAGCTGACATCGGACGGTGAGCTTGTTGTGACACATGACGAGTCGATCGAGCGGGTCAGCGACGGAACCGGCTATGTGAAGGATCATACCTTTGCCGAGCTTCGGAAGATGAATTTCAACCGGGTACATCCCGAGTATACAAAGGTGCAGATTCCGACACTGGAGGAGGTCTATGAGCTTCTGAAGCCAACGGGTCTTACGATCAATGTGGAATTCAAGACAGGCGTCTTCCGTTACAGCGGAATTGAGGAGAAGGTCCTGGACCTGACAGCCAGAATGGGCATGGAAGAGAAGGTGATGTATTCCTCCTTCAATCATGAGACACTGGTTCATCTTCGCAATCTGAAGCCGGATGTCAATACAGGACTTCTGTACTCGGACGGATGGCTTGATGTGGCTCCCTATGCGAAGGAAAAGGCAAAGGTCAATGCGCTGCATCCGGCACTTTATTTTCTTCAGGATCCGGAATATGTGAAGACGGCTCATGAATACGGGCTGGAAACACATGTCTGGACGGTAAACGACGAGGTGTACATGAAGCTGTGCAAAGACATGGGCGTCGAGGCAATCATCACCAATAAGCCCGATGTATGCCGGAAGATTGTAATGGAATAAGAGAATATGACGTTTTCGGACAGGTCTGATGGAAGACCTGTCCGTTTTAGTATCTGTTAGTCCGAATCCAGTCTCCAGGCGGCCAGAAGGCGGGAGGGGCCTTCCGGATTCCAGAGGTATGGACGGTCCGGATCCCAGCCGGTGATAACGGGGATGGCTGCATCCGGGGCAGGCGGATTCTTTCCGGAATCCGGAATGGCAAGCACCCAGTGCCAGTCAAGGGGAGCCGCTGCAAGGAGAAATGCATGATACTCCGCAAGGCGGACAGGGAGTCGGGAGTTGGAAATCCGGACCAGCCGGCCCGGAAGCTGCGCTTTCTGAAGGAAACAGTTTGCCCGGCGAAGAGACAGAACCGGTCCGTTTCCGATTTCTCCATGGATTTCTTTGAAAAGCTCACTGCGGGAAAAGCCCGCGCAATATGCAGGAAATCTCAGAAGAAGCAGATTCAATACCATGACTGCGCAGCAGTGATTCCTCGCCGCAGCAGAGAATTCGGCGGTTGTTGCAAACGGCTCCTCCGGATCAGAAAATCCGGCCGCCGCAGCAAACGGTCTTTCTGCAGAAGAAAGACCATGCGGAAGAGGCGTGAAACCGTAGGCGGCATTCAGTTCAGATACAGTTCTTGTTTTCATGTGGATGATTATAGACCAGGATTGCAGTGAATCGTAGACCGGGATTTTGAGGAAATCGTGTTGACAAAGCCGGAAAATATGTAAAATAGTGAAGGATTGTGAAGAATCCATGCGGAAGGGCTCTTGACAGGATCCGCTGACATCATAAATAATGTAACAAACTTGTAACAATTGGCACTTCTGGTGCGTACATCCGCTGCGGTGGATGAAGGGGACAACGGGAATTTTGATCACAGGAAAAATGAAAAGAATACATAGAAGATTTGCGGCCGGGCTGTGTGCACTGGCGCTTGGCGGAGCAATGATCGGAGCGGGCATGCCGCAGCAGGTTCTGGCAGCGCAGACGGAAATGGCTTCGGAGGAAGAAGAGCACGCTCCTGTCATGCTGCCGGGAGCAGGCTTTTCCTATGCGTTTGCGGCGAAGAAGGTATCTCTTCGAAATGTGGAGGATAACCTGTATGACAACGGACTGATCTCCGTGATTCGAAAAGATGAGAAGAACGGACTTACGATCCAGGCATCGGCGGCAGAGAATGCGTCGGCGGGGGAAGGGCCGGATGAGGCAGAAGATGCCTCTGAAGATACCACGGATGAGGAAGACAACCGCTCCATCGCAGAGACACAGCTGACTCCGGTACAGGCCCGTGAACAGGCAGTGGTCAATGCGGTTTCGGAGACGCAGGGAATCCAAATCGACAGTGCGACCGCAACGATTCTGTCTGCAACAGCGGTGACGGTGGTGTCGGATGCGAACATTGCGGTTCAGCTTGCACAAATGGTGGACCGAAGAGAAGCACAGATGAAGCTGGATCAGGGCGTGATCAGCGCGGGAGAAGCGGAAGCGCTGCTTGCTTCCTCACAGGAGGGAAACAATTCTGCGGAGGGTGTTTCGGAAGATGCTTCCGAAAATGCTTCCGGAGAGGATGGCACGGCTGCATCGGATACGGATCCGGAGGCCTCCGGAAAAGAGGAAGCGGAGAGTGGAACGGATTCAGAGGCTTCCGGCGAGACCGGCATGGCGACGGATTCGAACGGCAATGAGATCGTCGTGGCCCAGGTCAATGATTATATCAATGTCCGTGCTGATGCCGATGAGGAATCTGATATCGTGGGCAAGCTCTATAACGGTTCTGTGGCCAAGGTTCTTGGGCGCACCGGAAACGGCTGGGCACGTGTCAGGTCCGGAGATGTCACCGGATATATTCGCGAGGAATATGTTGCGACCGGAGATACGGCACAGCAGCTTGCGGATTCCGTGACGACGAAGAAGGCGGTTGTTACGACGGAGACCCTTCGCGTGCGTGCGGCTGCCCAGGCGGATTCCGACGTTATTACATTGATCGGACAGGGCCAGACGCTGGATATTCTGGAAGAAACAGACGGCTGGTACAAGGTCAATACAGAAGATGGAGAAGGCTACATTTCCGCGGACTTTGCGGACGTGGAGGATGTTTACCCGGAGGCGGTCTCCAGAGCACAGGAGGAGGCTGAGGAAGCAGCAGCTGAGGCGTCCAGAAAGGCAGAAGAGGAAGCGGCGAAGGCTGCCTCGAATGCAGCGGCCGGCACGGCGGGCACTTCGGGAAGCAAGAAGAAATCCGGCGGCTCGGGAGCTTTGAATACATATAAGGGAGGCAGCGGCTCCGGCAGTGCATCCGGACAGGCAGTTGCAAATTATGCTCTGCAGTTTGTCGGCAATCCCTATGTGTGGGGCGGCTCCAGCCTGACAAACGGAACGGACTGCTCCGGCTTTACCATGGCGGTGTACGCAAACTTCGGTGTAAGTCTTCCGCATTACACCGGCTCTCAGGAGCACAGCGGAACAGCTGTGAATTCCCTGGCAGAGGCACAGCCGGGCGATCTGATTCTGTACTCTGGTCATGTCGCGATCTACCTTGGCAACAACCAGATTGTACACGCATCGAACCCTCGATACGGCATTACAACCGGAACGGCAACCTACCGCAACATTGTTGCCATCCGAAGAATATTCAATTGATATCCGAAACATCGGAACAGAAGGACGTCGGGCGAAGACCCGGCGTCTTTTTACATTCGGGACCTGTCTTCGGTTTTTGTGGTATGTTTGAAAATTATTTGTCGGAATTGCACAGAAGAGGAGCACTATCGGTAAACTGATATGGTAAAATAATGGAATCATACAGTCGGGGGAAGAATACCGGACATTATGATCCATCCCGGCGGAAAGGAAACTGCGTATGAAGTACACCATTGTCGGAAAGAACATTGAGGTTACATCGGGGCTGGACACTGCGATTCGAGGCAAGCTGGACAAGCTGGATCGTTTCTTTGCTCCGGACACAGAGGTGCGCGTCACACTGAGCGTAGAAAAGGACCGTCAGAAGATTGAGGTGACGATACCTGTTCAGGGAGGAATCATCCGGTCCGAGCAGTCGAGCAACGATATGTACATCAGCATTGATCTGGTGGAAGAGGTGATTGAACGTCAGCTCAAGAAGTACAAGAACAAGATTGTGGACCGCCATCAGGACAGCGGCAATGATTTCCGGAGAGAGTTTCTGGATCGTGAATATATGGCGGAGGAGGAGATTCAGATCTGCCGCCGCAAACAGTTTGATATGAAGCCGATGTATCCGGAGGATGCCTGCGTACAGATGGAGCTTCTCGGACACAGCTTCTACATGTTCTGCAACGCCGAGACGGAGCAGCTGAACGTTGTTTATAAGAGAAAGGGCGGCACCTACGGACTGATCGAGCCGGACCTTTGATCATCCGGGCAGTCAAAACATACAGTTTTTCACCATCAATTTCAGAACTATTCAGAATTGAAAAAAGCAGGGTGCTATGCTATAATTTCTGATGGTGTGATAAAAAATTAACAATCTGATGGCCGCGCACAAAATAGCTGCGGCGGAAAGGATGAATATGGCAGACAGAGTTGTTATTGCAAGCGCTTGCCGCACTGCGGTAGGCAAGATGGGCGGCGCACTTTCCACGACCCCCGCAGCAGAGCTGGGTGCAATCGTCATTAAGGAAGCCGTAAAGCGTGCAGGAATCAAGCCGGAGGATGTGGATCAGGTATTTATGGGCTGCGTCATTCAGGCAGCACAGGGACAGAACGTTGCAAGACAGTGCTCTCTCAAGGCAGGACTGCCGGTAGAAACTCCTGCAGTGACTCTGAACGTTGTATGCGGATCCGGACTGTATGCAGTAAATCTTGCTGCAGATCTGATCAAGGCCGGCGAGGCTGACATCGTCGTAGCAGGCGGTACCGAGAATATGTCGATGGCTCCCTACGCACTTACGAAGGCTCGTTTCGGATATCGTATGAATAACGGAACGGTTGTTGACTGCATGGTCAACGATGCTCTGTGGGATGCATTCAACAACTATCACATGATTCAGACTGCTGATAACGTAGCAAAGCAGTGGGGACTTACCAGAGAAGAGCTGGATGAGTTCGCAGCATGCTCTCAGACGAAGACCGCTGAGGCACAGGAAGCTGGCAAGTTCAAGGAAGAGATCGTCCCTGTTGAAATCAAGCAGAAGAAGCAGACGATTGTTTTCGATACGGATGAAGGCCCTCGCGGCAGACAGACCGCAGCAGACATTGCGAAGCTTCGTGCAATCAATCCTGACGGCGTAACCACGGCAGGAAACGCATCCGGAATCAACGACGGCGCTGCAGCAATCGTTGTGATGAGCGAGTCCAAGGCGAAGGAGCTCGGCGTAACTCCCATGGCAGTCTGGACAGCAGGCGCTCTTGGCGGCGTAGATCCCTCCATCATGGGTGTAGGCCCTGTCGCAGCAACCAGAAAGGTTCTGAAGAAGACCGGCCTGACCATTGATGATTTCGATCTTTATGAAGCAAACGAGGCTTTTGCTGCACAGTCTGTTGCAGTCGGCAAGGATCTTGGCTTTGATATGAACAAGCTGAATGTCAACGGCGGCGCAATCGCAATCGGACATCCGGTAGGCGCATCCGGCGCACGTATCCTGACCACACTCCTGTATGCAATGAAGGACCGCGATGCGAAGCGCGGACTTGCAACCCTCTGCATCGGCGGCGGAATGGGCTGTGCAACGGTTGTTGAGAAGTACGAGGCATAAACAGAAGCGGACAGCAACTGTTTAATAGTGAAAGGAAGGCTTCCAATGGGTTTTGTAAATTATGAAGTAGAGGGCGCGGTAGGTGTGATCACCATCAATCGTCCGCAGGCTCTGAACGCACTGAATTCTCAGGTTCTGGATGATCTTGCTGCAGTCATTGACGGCGTGGATCTGAACGCAGTCCGCTGCCTGATTCTTACCGGCGCAGGCGACAAGTCCTTCGTTGCAGGAGCAGACATCGGAGAGATGTCCACTCTGACCAAGGAAGAGGGCGAGGCATTCGGCAAGAAGGGAAATGATCTGTTCCGCAGAATCGAGACGCTTCCGATTCCGGTCATTGCAGCCATCAACGGCTTTGCTCTCGGCGGCGGCAATGAGATCGCAATGAGCTGCGATTTCCGCATCTGTGCAGAGAACGCAGTATTTGGTCAGCCTGAGGTTGGCCTTGGCATCACTCCGGGCTTTGGCGGCACACAGAGACTGGCTCGCCTGATCGGACCCGGAATGGCGAAGCAGCTGATCTACACAGCCCGCAACATCAAGGCAGATGAGGCATTCCGCATCGGACTTGTAAACCAGGTTGTTCCGCAGGAAGAGCTCCTTCCCACTGCGAAGAAGCTGGCTTCGGTGATCGCAGGAAATGCTCCGATTGCAGTTCGTGCATGCAAGGAAGCCATCAACACCGGCATTCAGCAGGAGATGGAGGATGCTCTTGTGACCGAGGAGAAGCTGTTCGGCTCCTGCTTCGAGTCCGAGGATCAGAAGGAAGGCATGGCGAACTTCCTCCGCAAGAAGGACGATCCTGCCAAGGTGAAGCACGTCGCATTCCAGAACAAATAAAGAAGACACCAGGTGCCCGGGATTACACCGGGCATCTTGTCATGATAAAACTCAGTTGAGGAGGAAATTCAAATGAAAGTAGCAGTCATTGGTGCAGGTACCATGGGATCCGGCATTGCGCAGGCTTTTGCTCAGAGCGATGCAGTTGAGAAGGTTTATCTTTGCGACATCAAGCAGGAGTTCGCAGATGGCGGCAAGGCCAAGATCAAGAAGGCTCTGGATAAGAGAGTAGCAAAGGGCAAGATGGAGCAGGCTGCAGAGGATGCTCTTCTGGGCAAGATCGTAACCGGCCTTTCTGACATCGCCGTAGATCCTGATCTGGTTGTTGAGGCAGTTCTTGAGAAGATGGATCTGAAGCATGAGACCTTTAAGAAGCTTCAGGACGAGATCGTTAAGAATCCGGACTGCATCTTCGCTTCCAACACCTCTTCCCTTTCCATCACCGAGATCGGCGCAGGCCTTTCCAAGCCCGTCGTTGGTATGCACTTCTTCAATCCGGCTCCTGTTATGAAGCTGATCGAGGTCATCAAGGGCGCCAACACTCCGGACGACGTTGTAGCAAAGGTTAAGGAGATCTCCGAGAAGCTTGGCAAGACCCCTGTTGAGGTCAATGAGGCTGCAGGCTTCGTTGTAAACCGTATCCTGGTTCCGATGATCAACGAAGGCATCTGCGTATACGCAGCAGGCGTTTCCGATATCGAGGGCATTGATACCGCTATGAAGCTTGGCTGCAATCACCCGATGGGACCGCTTGAACTCGGCGACTATATCGGACTGGACATTGTTCTTGCAATCATGGATGTTATCTACAGCGAGACTCATGATTCCAAGTACGCAGCAAGCCCGCTCCTTCGCAAGATGGTTCGCGCAAAGAAGCTTGGCTGCAAGACCGGCATCGGCTTCTACGATTACAGCGATGGCCAGAAGGTTCCTACGGACAGAAAGTAATCCGAAGGGTTTCCGGAACGTTATTTCTGCCCCTGCCTGACTGCGGCGGACGGATTCCTCCATCTGCCGCACAGGGCGGGGATTGAAACATATTAATGTGTAAAAGGAGAGTACAACATGGACTTTCAGTTAAGCAAAGAACATGAAATGGCAAGATCTCTGTTCAAGGATTTTGCTGAGAAGGAAGTAAAGCCCCTTGCAATCGAGGTCGACGATACCCACGAGTTCCCTCGTGAGACCGTTTCCAAGATGCAGAAGCTTGGCTTCATGGGCATCCCGATTCCGAAGGAATACGGCGGACAGGGCTGCGACCCTCTGACCTATGTGATGTGTGTCGAGGAGCTCGCTAAGGTATGCGGAACCACCTCTGTTATCGTATCCGCACACACCTCTCTGTGCTGCGATCCGATCATGACCTTTGGTACCGAAGAGCAGAAGCAGAAGTATCTGATTCCGCTTGCACAGGGCAAGCTCCTTGGTGCATTCGGTCTGACGGAGCCCGGCGCCGGCACAGACGCACAGGGTGTTCAGACCAAGGCAGTTCTTTCCGAAGACGGAAAGGAATGGATCCTGAACGGTTCCAAGTGCTTCATCACCAACGGTAAGGAAGCAGACATCTACATCATTATTGCTTATACCGACATTGTCGAGGACAAGAGAGGCAGAAAGCAGAAGAAGTTCTCCGCGTTTATCGTTGAGAAGAACACACCTGGATTCACCTTCGGAACCAAGGAGAACAAGATGGGTATCCATGGTTCTTCCACCTATGAGCTGATTTTCCAGGATATGCACATTCCGGCTGAGAACCTTCTCGGCGCAAGAGGAAAGGGCTTCCCGATCGCCATGCACACTCTGGACGGCGGCCGTATCGGAATCGCTGCACAGGCACTCGGACTTGCTGAGGGCGCTCTTGACCGCACCATCGCTTATGTCAAGGAGAGAAAGCAGTTCGGAAGATCCATCGCACAGTTCCAGAACACACAGTTCCAGCTTGCCAATATGGCTACTCAGATTGAGGCTGCAAAGCTTCTCGTATACCAGGCTGCTGATGCGAAGAAGAACAAAGACCGCTACTCCGTAGAGGCTGCAAAGGCGAAGCTCTTTGCTGCAGAGACGGCAATGGAAGTTACAACCAAGTGCGTACAGCTCTTCGGCGGCTACGGCTACATCAAGGAGTACGAAGTTGAGCGTATGATGCGTGATGCGAAGATCACTGAGATCTACGAAGGAACATCTGAAGTTCAGCGCATGGTTATTTCCGGAGATCTTCTGAAGTAATTCGATTCTGACTATAAGGAGAAAACATATGAAAGTAGTAGTTTGCGTAAAGCAGGTTCCCGATACAAAGGGTGGCGTTAAGTTCAAACCCGATGGAACGCTGGACAGAGCAGCTATGCTTGCCATCATGAACCCGGATGACAAGGCAGGCCTGGAAGCAGCGCTTCGTTTAAAGGATCAGTACGGCGCAGAGGTTACCGTTCTGACCATGGGCCTTCCGAAGGCAGATGCAGTTCTTCGCGAAGCCTTCGCAATGGGCGCAGACAAGGGTGTTCTGGTTACTGACCGTGTTCTCGGCGGCGCAGATACCTGGGCTACCTCCCAGACCATCGCAGGAGCACTCAGAAATCTGGATTACGATCTGATCATCACCGGCCGTCAGGCTATCGATGGTGATACCGCACAGGTTGGCCCTCAGATCTCCGAGCACCTTCATCTGCCGCTGATCTCCTACGCAGAGGAGCTCTCTGTGGATGAGGCGGAGAAGACCGTTACCGTTAAGCGTCAGTATGATGACGGATATCACATTGTCAAGGCAAAGATGCCCTGCCTGGTTACCTGCCTGGCAGAGCTGAACGAGCCCCGCTATATGACTCCCGGCGGAGTATTTGATGCATTCCAGAAGGAAGTTACTGTATGGGGAAGAAAAGACCTGAAGGATGTGGAAGATTCCAACATCGGTAAGGTTGGTTCCCCGACTGTGATCGCCAAGGCTTCTGATAAGGTTGCCAAGGGCAAGGGTGTGAAGGTTGTTCCGGATTCACCTGAAGAGGCAGCTGATTATATCGTAAACGTACTGAACGAGAAGCACGTGATCTAACAGGAGGAAGAAACAATGGCATTAGAGGATTACAAAGGAGTATTTATCTTTGCTCAGCAGGTTGATAACAAGATCAGCCCCATTGCTTTGGAGCTTCTGGGCAAAGCCAATGATCTGGCAAAGGATCTGGATGACAAGACCGTTACGGCAGTTCTGATCGGATCCGGCGTAAAGGATCTTGCAGACGAGCTGGCAGCTTACGGCGCAGATCGTGTTATCGTTGTGGATGATCCTGAGCTGAAGGATTATCGCACAGAGCCCTATGCACACGCTCTGGCATCGGTTGTGAATGAGTTCAAGCCGGAGATCCTTCTGGTTGGTGCTACGGCAATCGGTCGTGACCTTGGCCCTCGCGTATCGGCAAGAGTTCACACCGGACTTACTGCTGACTGCACACAGCTTGAAATCGGTGATTTCCCGCTGATCGCTGTTCCCGGACAGGAGCAGAAGCATAAGCAGCTGCTGATGACCCGTCCTGCATTCGGCGGCAACACCATTGCTACGATCGCGTGCCCGGACTATCGTCCTCAGATGGCTACCGTTCGTCCCGGCGTTATGCAGAAGCTGACTCCCGACAACAGCCACAAGGCAGAGGTTGTCGAGTTCAACCCTGGATTTGTTCCGGACAACTGCTACACCGAGATTCTCAAGATCGTTAAGGAAGTATCTTCTGTTGCTGACATTCAGGCAGCAAAGATCCTTGTTTCCGGCGGCCGCGGAGTTGGCAGCCCTGAGAACTTCAAGCTTCTGGATGATCTTGCAGAGGTTCTGCACGGAACCGTTTCCTGCTCCCGCGCAGTTGTAGATTCCGGCTGGAAGCCGAAGGATCTGCAGGTCGGACAGACCGGTAAGACGGTTCGCCCTCACGTATATTTTGCAATCGGTATTTCCGGTGCGATCCAGCATGTTGCAGGTATGGAAGAGTCTGATATCATCATCGCGATCAACAAGGATGAGAACGCTCCGATCTTCGACGTTGCAGATTACGGCATTGTCGGCGATCTGAACAAGGTTGTTCCGCTTCTGACAGAGAAGCTGAAGGCTGCTATTGCTGCAAAAGCAGGTGCATAATTCGGTAAGAATATGACCAAACGAGGCGGGCTGCATCTGCAGCCCGCTTTTACATTTCACGCAAAAGGAACAGAACGAATCCATGAAAAGATTACTGACTGTGCAGGATATCTCCTGTGTAGGGAAATGCTCGCTGACGGTGGCATTGCCGATCATTTCGGCCATGGGTGTAGAAGCCTGCCCTCTTCCGACGGCGCTTCTTTCTGCGCATACGGCGTTTTCTCATTTTACCTTCCGGGATCTCACGGATGAAATTCCCGGGATTGAGAAAGCCTGGGAACAGGAAGGCATCAAATTCGATACGATCGAGAGCGGATATCTGGGATCCGTCCGTCAGGTGGAGCTGGTCCGGGACCTGGGAGAGAAATTTCGGAAACATGCAGACTGCCTTCAGATTGTGGATCCGGTGATGGCGGATCACGGAAAGCTCTATAAGGGATTTACGCCGGATTTTGCAGAGGCAATGAAAAAGCTGTGCGCTTCGGCAGATGTGATTGTTCCGAATCTGACGGAAGCATGCCTTCTTACGGGAAGAGAGTATCGGAGCGATGCGGATGAGGCCTTCTGGGAAGAGGTTCTGAAGGACCTTGGGAAGCTTGGCTGCAGCGATGTGATTATCACAGGATTTCAGAGGGCAGATGGAATCGGCGTGATGTCTCTTCATAAAGAGAAGGGACATCCGATTTGCAGAACGTACCTGAACGAGAGGCTTCCTGAAAGCATGCACGGAACGGGAGATATTTTTGCCAGCGTACTGTCCGGTGCACTGACGCTGGGAAAGCCCCTGGAGGACGCGCAGAAGCTTGCGGTGGATTTCACACTGGAGTGTATCCGAAAGACCGTAGAGGATCGGGAACGGGTCTTTTACGGAGTGAACTTCGAACAGGCAATTCCGATGCTGATCAGCAGGCTCTGCGGAAAATGAGATTCGTCCCTGCTGCGGAATGGAAGGCAATACAATGGCGAAGAAAGAAAAAGAAGTAAAAACAAATGCAATGCGTATTCTGGATCGCTTGAAGATCAGCTACACGCATGAATCCTATGAGCCGGACGACTTTGTGGATGGAATTCAGACGGCAGACAAGCTGGGACTTCCTCATGAGCAGGTGTACAAAACACTGGTTACGGTCGGAAATGACCGGGAGCATTATGTTTTTGTGATCCCGATCGAAAAAGAGCTGGATCTGAAGAAATGCGCGAAATCCGTCGGGGTAAAATCTGTGGAAATGATTCATGTAAAGGATCTGTTCCAGCTGACGGGCTATGTGCGCGGCGGATGCACCTCAATCGGCATGAAGAAGGCTTTTGTGACCAGAGTTGACGCGTCCGCAGAGGGACTGGAGAGAATGTATGTCAGCGGAGGAAAAATCGGCTGTCAGATCTGTCTTGCGCCCTTGGACCTGCTGAAAGCGGACGGCGGAGAATTTGCGGATCTGTGCATGTAATTTGCACATATAAAGTTTTATAATAAGAAAAGCAGAAAAACTGCAAACAATTATTGTGGAGGGTAAGATCAATGGCACTTAGAAAAGTTGTAATCGCCGGCGCCTGCAGAACGGCTATCGGCAAATTTGGCGGAACTTTGAAGGACATTCCGGCAGCAGATCTTGGAACAATCGTCATCAAAGAGGCTCTTCGCCGTTCCGGAGTAAAGCCGGAGCAGGTGGATGAGGTCTACATGGGCGATGTTATCCAGGCGGGCAACGGCCAGAACCCGGCGAGACAGGCAGCAGTAAACGCAGGCATTCCGGTAGAGGTTCCTGCAACGACCATTAACGTTCTGTGCGGCTCCGGCCTTCACTGCGTGAACCTTGCAGCCAAACTCATTGCCATGGGCGACAAGGATATCATCGTAGCCGGCGGTATGGAGAATATGGATGCTGCACCTTACCTTCTTCCGAAGGCAAGATTCGGATACAGAATGAACTCCGGTGTTGTTGAGGATGCAATGATCCGCGACGCTCTGACGGATGCATTCGGCGGCTATCACATGGGAATTACGGCTGAGAACGTTGCAGAGCAGTGGGGACTGACACGTGAGCAGCTGGATGAGTTTGCTCTCAGCTCTCAGAACAAGGCAGAGAAGGCAATTGAGTCCGGAAGATTCAAGGATGAAATCGTACCGGTTGAAATCAAGACGAAGAAGGGAACGATTGTTTTTGATACCGATGAGGGAAATCGCCCGGGAACAACGCTTGAGGCTCTTGCGAAGCTGAAGCCTGCCTTCAAGAAGGACGGAATCGTGACCGCAGGTAATTCGTCCGGAATCAATGACGGCGCAGCAGCCATGATCGTAATGAGCGAAGAGAAGGCGAAGGAGCTCGGCGTAACTCCGATGGCAACCTGGATTGCCGGAGAGCTTGCCGGCGTAGATCCTTCCATCATGGGCGTAGGACCGATTTACGCAACCCGCAAGGTAATGGATAAGGCTGGCTATAAGATCGAAGATTTCGACCTTTACGAGGCAAATGAGGCCTTTGCAGCACAGTCTCTGGCAGTTGCACATGACCTTGGCTTTGATCCCGAGAAGCTCAACGTGAACGGCGGCGGCATTGCTCTCGGACATCCGGTAGGATGCTCCGGCGCAAGAATTCTGGTTACCCTTCTGTATGAGATGCAGAAGAGAGATGCACACAAGGGACTTGCAACCCTGTGCGTAGGCGGCGGAATGGGCTGCGCAACAATTGTAGAGAGATAATTGTCCGCGATGGGCAATGATCGGATTGCTGTTCACAAAGGTGAAATAAAGATAGTATAAGAGAAGGGCTGTCGCTGAGCGGCAGCCCTTCTTTTTGGCAGCAGTGAAAAACAAACAGCAAATAAACAACAAACCATCGAAAAAACGTAAAAACAGATGTCTGACCGGACAACAAAAAAACCGGAAAACCTTGATTCTAAAGGCTTTCCGGTTTCTGTATGTGACAAGATTCGAACTCGCGACCTTCTGGTCCGTAGCCAGACGCTCTATCCAGCTGAGCTACACATACATTTCTGTCACGTCATTACTGCCGCAACAACATGATTAAATATACGCGTACAGCAGATGTTTGTCAAGAAGAAAGTAAAAAATAATTTATTCCGGTTTGATCTCTCCGACGGTTTCTCCCTCAAAGAGAGTTCCCTCAATCATGACATGCTCGACCAGCGTAGTCTTCGGCCGTTCGATCAGCGCAATCAGCTTCTCGGCTGCCTGCGCGCCGATTGCCTCCGTGTCCTGGCGGATTGTTGTCAGCTTCGGTTCCAGGTGTCTTCCCAACCGGATTCCGTCGTAACCGGCAATCGAAATATCTTTTCCGATCGTCAGACCTTTTGCACGCACGGCATTCATTCCTCCGAGAGTGGCAAAATCGTCCGGATACAGAATACAGGTCGGCGGCTCCTTCAGCTGCAGCAGCTCCATAGTGCGCGCATACGTGGTATCTGTGTCACGGTATGCTGCCTCTACAATATACTCATCCGGAATCGTAAGACCCAGATCATAGCAGGTTTTATAGAAGCTTGCGAGGCGGGCCTGTGTAACTGCAGAATCAAATCCGTGTATATAGGCGATTTTTCGGTGCCCGCGCTGGTAGATATAATTCACAAGATCGCGGATTCCGGCCACGTTGTCCGACTGAATGACCATGCGGTTGTCAAAGACATGATCGATTGTAACGATCGGAATGTTGCTTCGAACCAGCTCCACAACATCGGGATCATAGAAATCCACGCAGGCAATGCACACTCCGTCAAAGCCGCGATATCTCGCATGCGCAAGATAGGACATCCGGTTGCTTCTTGTGGTATTGCTGTTAATGAAGGTCAGATCGTAGCCGAGGGCTTCCGCGTGACGCTTGAAGCTGTCCAGAAGAGCTGCATAATAGTCATGCGTCAGTCCGCTCTGCGCCTCGTCCACAAAGAGGATTCCAAGGTTATAGGTTCGATTGGTTTTCAGCGCCTTTGCCGCGGAGTTGGGCATGTAACCAAGATTCATCGCAGTCTTGCGAATGCGGTCCTTGGTTTCTTCACTGACGTCGTTATGATTGTTAAGTGCCTTGCTTACGGTAGCAATCGACACCCCGCAGGCCGCTGAAATATCCTTGAGCGATACCATTCCTTACCCCTTTCTGCAGTTCCCTCTCGTTTCATTGTACACGATCATGACATAATTTTTCGGATGACCTTAATCGTTTACGATTATAGAATAGTATATTATGTTACATATTACAAGATTTACCTATGCAAAGATGTTAAAAATGTAGATTTCATCGCTCTTTCAGGGGATGATCCTTGCTTTTTTGTCTGCTCGATGCATATAATAGCCATGTTAAATTGTGTTTTGTTACTTAAACGTTTTCTGTATCTATTATCAATTCATTTGGGGGAAATGCAAAAGGAGGTATTATGAAATTCGGTTACTTTGATGATAATGCCATGGAATATGTCATCACAACTCCGAAGACACCGCTTCCCTGGATTAATTATCTGGGAAACAAGGATTTCTTCAGTCTGATTTCCAACACAGACGGCGGATATTCCTTCTATAAGGATGCAAAGCTTCTTCGCCTGACCCGCTATCGTTACAACAACGTTCCGTACGACAGCAATGGCAAGTATTTTTATATCAAAGAGGGAAATGAGATCTGGAATCCGGCATGGCAGCCGACCAAGACCGAGCTGGATTCCTATGAGTGCCGTCATGGCCTTGGATATTCCAGATTCACCGCTTCCAAAAACGGAATTGCCTCAGATCTTCTGTGCTTTGTTCCGTTGAATGATACCTGTGAGATTGAGCAGATCAAGCTTACCAACAACACAGACGAAGCAAAAGAGGTTCAGCTCTTCTCTTATGTGGAATGGTGCCTCTGGAATGCGTCGGATGACTGCGAGAACTTCCAGCGAAATCTTTCTACCGGTGAGGTTGAGCTGGTGGATTCTACAATTTTCCATAAGACAGAGTATCGCGAGCGCCGCAATCACTACGCGGTATACTCCGTCAACGCGAAGATCGATGGCTTTGACACGATCCGCAGCGAATTTATGGGCTTCTACAATGGCCCGGATAAGCCGCAGGCGGTTCTTGAGGGAAAATGTCACAATTCGGTGGCAAGCGGATGGTCACCGATTGCTTCGCATCAGCTGAATCTGACACTGGCTCCCGGTGAAACCAGATCCTTTGTTTTTGTTCTCGCATACATCGAGAATCCGGAGAACGAGAAGTGGGCCGAGGGAACGACTGCCAGAGATGAGATCATTAACAAGACGAGAGCATGGGCGCTTCTGGATCGCTACAAGACGGACGCCGATGTGGATCGCGCGTACACAGAGCTGAAGGATTACTGGAAGGATCTTCTGACACACTATACGGTTCATACCGGAAATGACAAGGTCAACCGTATGGTAAATATCTGGAATCAGTATCAGTGCATGATCACCTTCAACATGAGCCGTTCTGCTTCCTACTATGAATCCGGAATCGGCCGCGGCATGGGCTTCCGTGATTCTTGCCAGGATCTTTTCGGCTTTGTACACCTGATTCCGGAACGCGCAAGGGAGAGAATCATCGACATTGCTTCCACACAGTTCCAGAACGGCTCTGCTTATCATCAGTACCAGCCGCTTACCAAGAAGGGCAATGCGGGAATCGGCTCCGGCTTTAACGATGATCCGCTGTGGCTCATTGCTGCCGTCAGCGCTTATACAAGAGAAACAGGCGATTATTCCATTCTGGATGAGATTGTTCCGTACGACAACGATATGTCCGTTGCCACAACGCTGATGGAGCACCTCAAGAGGTCTCTTGATTTCACCATCAATCATCTCGGCCCGCATGACCTTCCTCTGATCGGCCGCGCTGACTGGAATGACTGCCTGAATCTGAACTGCTTCTCCGAGCACCCGGGCGAATCCTTCCAGACCTTCGGTCCTTCCGAGGGACCGGTTGCGGAATCTGTTTTCATTGGCGGCATGTTCGTAAAGTACGGCGAGGAATATGCACAGATTGCAGAGCTTCGCGGCGATGACGAAGAGGCAGCACGGGCACGCGCAGCAGTAGACCGCGTTTATAAGGCTGTCACCACGGCAGGCTGGGACGGAGAGTGGTTTGTACGTGCCTACGATGCAAACGGCAACAAGGTTGGCTCCAATGAGTGCGAAGACGGCAAAATCTTCATCGAGCCTCAGGGCTTCTGCGTGCTTGCCGGCTGCGGCGTAAAGGAAGGACTTGCAGACAAGGCCCTGGAATCCGTGGAGAAGCTTTTGGATACCAAATACGGCATCTGCATCCTCTATCCTGCATACAAGAGCTATCATCTTGAGCTTGGTGAGATCAGCTCCTATCCGCCGGGATACAAGGAGAACGGAGGCATCTTCTGCCATAACAACCCTTGGGTTTCCATTGCGGAAACTGTTTGCGGACACGGCGACCGGGCATTTGATATCTATCGCAAGACCTGCCCTGCATATACGGAGGATATTTCCGAGATCCACCGCACAGAGCCTTATGTTTACTGCCAGATGGTAGCAGGCAAGGAAGCAAAGTATTTCGGAGAGGGCAAGAACAGCTGGCTGACCGGTACGGCAGCATGGACCTTTGCAAATATCTCCCAGTACATCCTCGGCGTTATGCCGACGCATAAGGGACTCTCCATTGATCCCTGCGTTCCGAAGGATTTCGGTGATTACGATCTGACCCGCAAGTTCCGCGGCGTCACCTATCACATCCATGTATCCAATCCGGATCACGTGGAAAAGGGCGTGAAGCAGATGCTTGTAGACGGTGCGCCGGTAGAAGGCAACATCATTCCGTTCAGTAACGACAAGGCTGATTATGATGTGCAGGTTGTAATGGGCTGATCAAGATCGCATTTGATTCGGCTACAAAGGTGAGACGAAACGAATATGCAGCAGCCATGTTGTGTTTACACGACATGGCTGCTGTTTGCTGTGGTTGTTGGTTTTTGCTTTGCTTTTGCTGCGGTTTTCCTGTGATTTTTGCTGTGTGCCTGGTCGATGTATCCTGAATTTGCTCTTTGCCTTTTCCAGGATGATATTTCCGGCCCTCATGCATCTTAAATTTGCTATTCTGGCTTTGAGGGATGCATTTCGCCGCTGAAAATCATCCCTGCAGGAGGTTTCCGTCAAAACAGGATGAAATTTCCTGTTGGAAATCATCCCTGCCGGAGGTTTCCATCAAATCAGGATGAAATTCCCTGTTGGAAATCATCCCTGCCGGAGGTTTTCATCAAATCAGGATGAAATTCCCTGCTGGAAATCATCCCTGCAAGACATTTTTCTCGAATCAGGATGCATCCGCCGTTCCAAATGCATCCCTGTTATGAAGTGACCATTGTCAAGAGACGATTATAGGAAATTTTCGTCTCCGGCAAGCCACATTTGTATTTCTCTGACAGCGTCTGGAAAGAGCTCTGATTTAACAGTTCCCGGCATGTGGCCACTCTG
>JABLTN010056061.1_pt1 | contig 70183 bp, 74 predicted proteins | sample 7160141 | NCBI WGS metagenome assembly JABLTN01 (sample SAMN14651226, study PRJNA627086) | human gut metagenome | isolation source: feces | host: Homo sapiens | reverse complement strand
CACCGTTTGCGTCAGAGCAAGTGATATGCAGCTCATATCTGTCGAAGGATGAAGTCATATCCACATCATGCGTTTCACCACCGATGCTCACCTGGACGGTCGTACCCCTGCCTTTGAAGGAAAGCACGTATGCCTTACCAGCCAATAAAGGTTGGGCAAGTTGCTGAGATAATGTTCCGCCTATATGTACTGCCTTTCCGCTTGTAGAATCTTCGGTGTCAATCACACTGGCATTCTCCATCGTCCAATATTTCAGTTTCTCGGAGAACGTTTCCTTATCCTCAGAGATCTCAGTATCTTCGGATATATCAATACTCTCATAGTCGCCGCAAAAGGACGTATTGCGCAAGAGATTACCACTCTTGATATTCAAATCCTTCAAATCGTCCTTCTTGGCAATATCGGTGACTGGCGAGCCACCCGGCAAAGTAGAATCACTATCGAAATTCACTGTACCTTTGAATGTTGCTTTCTTATTCTTAGAGTCGTATTGGAAGAAACTCTTACCATCCTTGCTACCTATAAAGCTGTCGCCATAAATATTGCAATGGAATACACCAGTTGCCGCATCATACCCCTCATCTTTAACCAGACAACCATCAAGGGAGAATGATGATATTCCCTGATACATCTTCTGACTTGGCGCATCATCTGATGTAGATGAAAGTATAATAGCTGACTGCCTATTCGGGTCATCGCTACCTTGATAACCGAGCTGAACGATATTATCTCCAACCAAAGGTTCAGAGGTAGTTAGGGAATCCATACCTCCATTAGCTAAATTAGAAAGTACAATATAATCCTTACCAACAGACATGACAAGTCGCCAATAATATCTCGTTTTCTTGCTTCCGTCTGCTACTATATCAAACTGCTGACATCTCGCTTGGTCGAGTGGACGAAAATAATTAAACACCTTTTCGCTTCCTTCATCGCTATCTTTTGTTTCAAAATAGCATTTAAATGAGGATGGCTCTGTATTATCTCCGTTTGCTATTACTTCTCCTTTAGAGTTAAGTCTTTCTACCTTTGAACATACCATTGCAGCAGGAGTTATCGCCAACTCGCCACCTATATGGCGAAGCTCACGGATGGTAATATCTCGGAATTGAGCAGCACGCCGGATAGTGATATAATCAAACTCTGCCGTTGAAGTTCCATCTTCCTTTACTTGAATCCTTGCACCCGTCGAGTCTGTAGCGTAATCTCCGAATACGGTATTCGTTCCATTCTCTCCAAGTTTCGTGCTACCTTTAACTACTACATCTCTGTCTATGTTCAGCTGCTTAAGGCAAGCTACTCCATCCAAAGTAATCTTCCACAGAGTTCCTGCACCCAACTTAATACCTTGTTCAAAAGTAATCAATCCTTTTGCTACATCATCAAACAGCTTGGAAACGAAAAACTTTCTTCCCTCAGTAGCCACCTGTCCCTTAACTTGCGCCAATGTGATTCCACCGCCACCTCCTAAACCGCCGTTTCCGTTCTCAAGAGATGTTATCTGCTGCTGGATTTTCTGGATAGTTCCAACCTCCTTATCCTCTCTAAGAGTAATCTCATAAGTAGGGATTTTGCCATCCTGCTCCTTGATATTGAGCTGGTCTATGGTAATTGTTCCGCTAACATTCAGGTCGTCATCTCTAAAATCCATCAGATCACCTGCCTTCAAAGTATCATGCAGACTTTTAATTGCTCCCGTTTCATCAGCCATGGCTGCGTCATGCTGTCTTGCCATGAAAATCTCATCCACCTTTGGCTGATAGACGTATCTTGTGTAGTCGTTCTTTTCGAGAAGAGCGATTGCGTACTTAAGGAGCTTCAGAGACGCAGCATTGACATACGAATCAGGAAGCGTGATACCAGTAAGGACGAAATGGTCGCCTTTTCTGATAGGATAGTCCTTGTATGGGAACCAAAGCTCAAGAGCATCATCCTTGATTCTCTCGATAGTGAGCCTCCATCTCCCATCAACCTTGGTTGAGGATGCTACCTTGAATGTACGACCGCCACACATACCATCTTTCATGGAGATTGAGAAATCATCGTCCTTCAATTCGTTAATATCGAAATTGACAGCTTTACTGAGATAGATGTCAACGTTCTTGACATTTTCGTTATCATTGAATCTGCCATCATCATCAGGAGCAACACCCTCATCAATCTCATCAACACGCACACCACCGATAACCATTTCTTCAATGGTAGGGTAGATTTCGATGATTCCATTTGTCTTATCATCGGTATCGAAGAACTGCGATGCCGAATGAAGGCCTATCTGTTCGATGTTTACGGAATCAATGTATGGCCTATGCGGGTCAGTAGAGAATCTGTGTTGCTTCCCGGTAGGGTTAACGTACTTCTTCTCCTCATCCGTTAGCGAATCATAAAATTCACTCAGCGATACGTGAGGAAATCCAGGCAGCATAAGCCTGTTGATTGACATATTGTTCGGAAGATTCTCAGCATATTCCTTCATGGATGAAGGAACAGTTTTCTTGTCGAGGCCGGATGTGATATACATTTTCGTGTTTCCAGCCTTAACCTGCGCAATGAATGCTTCAAGTTTTTCCTTTGACTCCTCATCTCCGCTATCTACCTGGGTTCCCTTGAATTCCGAATAGAATCTACACTTATTGGTATTGTATTTCTGTGTTACATAACCGGTAATCTCTGTCTTGAAATCAAATGTAACCTTAAGTACCCAACCGGAAGACTGCTCGCCAGTTTCTCCAGAAACAATATACTTTCTCGGATTCTTGAAATATGTCTCAATGTAATCAATATCAAGGTCGAGATCCACGTATGTTGTTGCATTAACCACCTTTGTGATATTCGCCACATACTTGACACCGAGGTCCGCATAATAGTGAGAAGGAAGGTTCTTCTCTGAGCCATAAGCCCTGAGTCTCGTGATAACCTTCTGATCTGAATCTGCGTTCTGCTCAATCTCGTAAAGTCCGTTGCCACGGCCGTACTCAAACATGTGTTCTGTCGTAACACCGGCTGTACCAACATAGACATTTCTTCCTCTTACGATGAAGTTGATATTCCACTTACTATTAACAAGAGCAAGAGCTTCCCAGCACGTCATTGTATCAGCCGTTATAGACGTCGAATCAATAACATTATTGCCCGTTTCATCTCCATAAGCCTTATTCCATTCCTCGGCAGTACATCCTCTTTGCTCGGATCTGTCCTTGTTACGAGAGAAAATTTTCCATTTCCCAGCTCCAATCTGCTCATTAAGGTTTGCCTGTATTCTGTCAAGCAAATCATCAAGAGTTTCTACATAGAACTGGAATTTTGGCAGGGCAGTATAGTGGAGTTCGTTGTCGTTCAAAACTACATCGAGAAATTCCGCATCAGAAAGCTCATTCTGGAGAGAATTGAATTTCACGCTGTCATAGACAAATCCGTCCCCGCAGGTATTAATTCTTGCTTTCTTATCTTTCCCGGGTTCGTAATTAAGAACGAACTTTTCATTCCTGTAAATGATATAGTCTCCCATCATGAAAACAATAGGAGTTTCATGCCTGAACGTAACTGTAAGATAACATTCACCCATCCACGCATCCGAATATTCGAGACTTCGAATGTCTATATTATTTCCGTTGGCATCCTTAAGTATTGTGCCGTCTTTATGATATATTTTCCAAACGCCCATAATCGTTATATTAAATTTGTAACATTACCCGACGCATCTCTGAGCGGATTGATTTCCGTGACAGGATCATTAACCTTGAACTTAATCGAAAGAACAAGTAAATCCTCACTGCCAGGTTCTCTGTACAGAGTAGGAGATATGCTCTTTAGCCTTATATGCTGTCTTCCGATTTTATTGAACTCGCAGTACATTTTCATCATTCCTGACTTTCTGAGGTAGTCTAAGAAAGCCTTGCACTTATCTGTTGCACCAAAAGCATCTCCCTTGAACAGAAACTTTATATCAGTTTCATACGACGCCATATAGAGACCTTCTGGTCCGATATACTCATCGTCCCCATGTTCGTCATTCCACTCTCTTTTTGAAGGTTCTTTGACGGCATCGCATGGCTTAAACGGGTTTTCGCTAACATACATGCCAAAGGCGGCGATGGAATCCTTTACTTCATTCCCATCGCCCTCCTTCTGCATGTATATCCTGAAATAATCCTTCATACCTAAAACCAACTTTTTATAATTGCAAATATACGAAAAATAGAATAAATATGCAAGAAGTATATGGTTAAAAACGCATAAATATACAAAGAGGACACAGATATAGATCCGCGCCCCCCCAATTATTACTTTATCTTCAATGATTTTGTTCCGTTAAGAACTCTGTTGAAGTTGTCGTTATACTCAACGAATATACTTTCAATCCTCTCGGCTGCATCCGCATTGCGTAACGTATTTCGGGAAATCGCATTAAGCTGCGTCAGCTGGGACTTCGCAATCTCGCTCATCTCTGGATAATACTTAGCTTGTTCTGCGCGGATAACAGAACAATCCAACCTAATAGCATTAAGATACGACAGACCAAGATCTGCCTCTTCTTCTGTTATTCCCTTCACAGAATTTTTTGATGAAGAACTGCTATTGTCGGACCAACCATAGGTCTTCTTCAAGAAGTCTCGTGTCGCCTCTATCTGCTTTACAAGGTCCTCTGTGGTATTTTTAACATCAGTATATTCGGCACCAGTGTACTCAGAGATTACATTTCCGCCGGAATCCTTGATTTTGTCTCCATTTTCAGCGTATCCCTGCGTTTTCTTAAGAAGAGCCTTAATTTTGTCTCCATATATACTCTCAATCATGGAGTTCAAAATGGTGTTCTTTAATTTTCCTTCAAAGCCATCCAACAAGTCTTCATACCCATTAGCCATAGTTGACATAGCATCACCCCAAGAAGATACCAGGTCGGAGAACTTGTTACCGGTAAGTTTCTCGGTAAGAGCCTCTATTATATCGTCAGCCTTCTCGCCATACTGAATGAGCTTTTCCAGATAATCCCTAAAGTCTGAGTCCATGTTAGCCCAAAGGCCAGTATAATTCTTCTTGATTTCGGAAAGGGTATCAGCATTCATGTTAAGCATGTCTTCCATGCCGTTGAACTGGACTCCGTACTTCGAAGAGATTTCTCCGGCAACATCACGCCAGTTCTGACCATTATACTTGTATGAGCCCTTCCACATTCGATACCAGATGGAGTGGGAGCCAGCTGACGAACCGGCATTGAGCCTCTTCTGCGCGATAACCTTAGTCTGCTCAATCTCAGCTTTGAGCATTTCCTGAGCTTCCTTGGATGCCTCTGTAGCCTCAGTACCCCAATGGATATTCATGTACTCAGTCTTCTTGGAGATGAGAGAATCCCAAATAGAGGACAGGTTGTCGTACTCAGCCTTCGCCTTGTTGTAGCTACTGTAATCTGCGCCGAATGCCTTGATGAGCGAACTTCCCACACTCAGGGCTGCTGCCGCTGCCGCTCCGTAAGGACCTGCCGCTCCGAGACCAAGAGCGCTTAAACCGCCAGATACATTGGCAGCTGCGCTAAATGCGTTGGAAGCACCTCCTGCAATCTGCCCGAGGATAGAATTCTGCTCGCCAAGAGCCTCAAACAGGTTAATGACTGGATCCATGATGTTTGATAAAGCCTGCATCTTTCCCGATAGAGAAGTAATAGCCTTTGAGGAATCATTGTATGCTCCCTTCTTGCTATTCTCTAAGTCAGCATTGCTATACCATTTACCCGCTATCAGTCCGGTCTTCTTTGCCTGGGCATCTGAGATATTAATTCCTGAAGCACCAATCTTCCTGTTACTTTTAAGAATATCTCCGATTGCATTTCCCCTACGTACACCTCCAAATACAGATGGTAGTGGATTTCTGTCAATCTGTTCATTTCTCAGCTTATCCAATGCATCACGCAACTGCTTAACAACTTCGATAGAAAGCCCTGTAGTCCTAGAGAACTCATCGATATTGTTAATCATTGTATTGATGGTACCGGAAGATACCCTGTCAAGGTCATCGAAGATGGCAACCCAGTCCGACTCCTGCTTGAACTTTTCAAACTCAAGTTTAGCAAGATTTTCGTTATGCGTCTTTTCCGCACCTTCTGTTGCTCTATCACGCATACCAGCATCTTTGATACCCTTAATGAGTTCAAGCTGCCTCTCGTATTTGCGGTTTTCATCCTCTATCTGTTGGTCGATAGTGGCATTCTTTTCGACAAGGTTAGCCAGCAGGTCGATGGTCTCTTGCTTGATTTTTCTGGTTTCGTCGTCAAGTTTTTTTCTGATGTCGTAAACACGAGACTCAGAACCGTACCTATCTTTGACGTTATCAAGGCTCATTCCCTTTACCTCGTCAGTAGTCAACTTCAATCCTGACTGTATATTATCATGCTTTACGGCAATGTCAAGCTGCTTTTCAAGGAATTTCTTATAAGTATCATACTGAACGACTCCATCGAAAGCGATATTCTCTGCTCCCTTTTTATTTCCAGTCAGTTCGTACAACTTCTTATAAGTATCATACTGCGCAGATATAGCATCAAGCTCTCTGTTAAGTAAATCAAGTTCGTCTCTCCTTTGATCCTGTAAAAGCTTTCTGTTTTCGGACTGAATAGCCGCTTTCTGCGTTTCGGCATAATGCTTTCTTTCTGGAGTAGATAAAGAGAAGCCTTTGAGAAGCTCTTTGATAGAAGTCTCATAATTGGTGTAGTCGGAGATAGGAAATCTCTTCTTGTCGCTAAATATCGCTTCAAATTCCCCATCGTTAGCAAGCTGACCAAGAGCGCCTTTGCCATAAAGTTCCTTGAACTTCTTGATTTCGGCATACATCTTCTTGTAAAGCTCGATACGTTCTTGCAGACGCTTAAGCTCTTTATCCTCCCGATTGACATGAGTATTCTTCTTTCCTGGCTTGTTTGATTTTTTGCCTTCACCTTCATAGTCGTAATAAAGCAAATCTTTTGCGGCCTGCTTTACCGTCTGCCATTTCGTATAAAGTTCCTTGACATTCTTTGCGTTAGACTTCTTTGCTGACAGATATTCATTGTACGACTTATTGATATCATCTTTAGCAGCGTTTCTTGCAGAGTACCAGCTATTCTCTTTTCCCCATCTTTCGGCGTATGTCTTGTATTGACCTGAGATGTCGCTCATCATCAGTCCACTATACTTGCCAGGAATTCTTTTAACCAGCTCACTCTGTAAGTCATTCAACTTATCTCCACCATCAATGACAAGTTTGATGACAGCCTGGAAGTTGGAAGCTGCAAGCATATTCTGGAGGGTACGTTCCAGTTCAGGATATTTCTGGATGAGGCCATTCTTAGCGTCATTCATCAGCTCCCTTACCTTTGCTTTTTCTGCATCGTTAAGAGGTACACTTGCCCTAATCTTCTCTCCAATCATAGGGAAAGACTTATCAATCAAAGCAATCATACTATTAGACACCTCTGACTGTAGCCATGCGCTCTTGTCTCCGCATCCAAATGCTTGTAAGATGGACGTTCTGATAATATCTGCCTTGTCCTCTGGAACACCCATTGATGAGAATATACCGCTCATTGCTTGCATCGCAGCCTCACGCATTTTTTCATCTTTCCCGATATCGCCAAACTTTCTTGCAAGTTCATCTTTGAGTTTTTCAATATAGTTCCCAAACGCCTTTTCGTCAAGATATAGCGTCTTATCGCCAGATGATGCACCAGAGGCCATAGCTGCAATACGCATATCTTCTCTCTTCTTGAATGCGTCAACTACTTCTTCGGTCGTATCACTCAAATCAGAGTAGTAATATCTGCTACTAAGCTTTGAGTTAGCAATATCATTGGCTTCTTTTAGCAGCTTAATCTCTTGCTCAAGATACTTAAGACGATCAGCGTGACTTTTCTTTTCGTCTGCCGTCATCAGCATATTCTTGTAACTATAAGGGGCAAGCTCTTTCAACTTTTCCTTGTAGCTATCAATCATATTGTCAATCTCCTTTGTGTCGCCACCGGATATTGCGATGTTCACGTTGTTATCACGGAGAAAATCTCTTATCTGTTTGTTCTTGTCGGCTATTTCGTCTTGCGTCTGCTTAATCTTTTGACTGAGTTCATGATATTCGCTAAAGGCGTACATGACACCAAAAGTAACGGCAGTAATGATAAGGCCAGGTAAACCTCCTATAGCTGACCAGATTTCAGCTGCAAGAGTCTTAGCTCCTGTACCTATAATTCTAAATGCAGCCAAAGCCGATGTCTTGAATGCTGTCCACACATTCTTTACAGAAGAAAAAGTGGTAGCAAGAGACATAGAGCGCATTGTCGCCAATGTGCGCAACATCTGCATACGTACCGTCTTTTCTCCTTTTTGTCTCAGAACAATACCTCTGTAAATATTATACTGCTCTGCCGTGATTTTTCCGGATAACCTCAACTGATTGAGTTTCTCTGTAGTCAATGCCCTTGCATTAGCCAACGCTCTCAGGTCAGCTCCAGTAATCTGGTTTTTAGTAACCAGAATTCTTTGTTCTACCTGAGAAATCTGCTGGCCCATCAGGACTCTTTTCTGAATGTCGGCAGCTACACTGGCTTTGTTAGAGAGGAAATTAGAAGCTACGCCTCCTGCAAGCATCTTTTTTAATCCATATCCGGCTAATATAGTTCCAGCAGGAAGCGCCAAAGAATGCAGAGATTGAACGAGTGTTGTAGCTCCTTCGATGGCAGTCTTGAAAAACTTACCAACGAGGCTTTCTCCGCTCGCAAACTCGGCAAGCATAATTTCCCAAGCGTCTTTCAGCTTGTTATATTTTCCGAGCAAAGTCTCACTCAGAATCTGCTGCATGTTATAGAACTGACCACCTGCATCAGTCATCTGCCAGAAGATAGACTTCACATCATCGAAGCTAACCTCTCGGTTCGATATACGAGTCTTAATCTCTGACGTAGAGACATTTCGACCCTCTTGCTTAGAGTAAAGCTCTGAAAGTTTATTAAGCAGAGGAATACCTGCGTACGCAATCTGGCGAAGCTCCTTACCATCGAGCCAACCACGAGCCTGGACCTGTCCAAACACCAATGCGATACGGTCGAAGCTAACACCAAGACCGGAAGACATATCCGCAAGCCTCTTTGTCGTATCGTAGAGCTGGTCATATTCAACTCCATACGCGGCCAACTGCTTAACGTCTCGGTTCAACTCAGAGAACGTAAATGGCGAATTAAGAGCGAGTTCCTTAATCTGGTTAAACATAGTGTTCGCATTCTGCATATCACCAAGGATGGATTGGAGAGCAATATGCTGCTTCTCCATCTCACCACCAGTAGTGATGATGCTCATAGCGAACTGCTGAGCGCCGAACACAAGACCTCCCTGCAAGAAAAGTGACTTCAAGTCCTGTACGGTTGAATTCAGCTTTCCTGCATGGCTGTTGGCTATCTCGAAGCCACGAACCAACTGAGACCGAACCTTTGCAGCCGTCTGGGCAATCTCCTGCTGACGCTTCTGTTCGAGCTCAATACCTCTTTGAACTTCCCGGTTTACTGCCTTTTGGTCTTGAAGAACTCTTGACGCCAATGTAGTATCGTGGCCGCTACCAATGTTGCCAAGCTGACCAAGATAGCCTTTCCATCCTATAGGAGAAGAAAGGTTGTCTTTTATGTTTTGCAGATGTCTCATTATAGAAATGAGCCTATGTATCTCAGCCTCCGTCTTGCTTACATCTGCTCCTACAGAAATTCCTCGGCTGTATTCAGAGCGAAGCTGGCGAACCTTATTGCCGAGAGAATCATATCGACGCTCCGTGTTCTTCAACTCATTCTGTCGTTGCCTCTCTGCCTTGTTTGCCTCGCGTGCTGCGTCCTTTATAACCTTTGCATAAGTCTTTGCTTCATCTATAGCATTGAGATATCCGGCACTCTTTACGACATCAGATGCTGTGAGTCCTGTGATAGGATGAATACCACCGTTATTCCTAATCTGTTCTAATTCAGTCCTGTATTTAGACAGCTCTGACAACGATTGCCGTATGTTATTCGTTGAATCAACACCAAACATCTGTATTCCTTCACCATGGCGTTTGTTGATTTCGTCAATAATAGAAGATAACTTATGAAGTTCTCTCTCTGCCTTGTTTGCCTCAGTGGAAACACTGTTAGGGAATATGTTGAATCCAGCACCTTCCTTAGACACCTCTCCGAGTATGCGGCCTATTTTGTACAACCCGTCCTGGACAGACTCCAACTGTTGAAGTTTTTTTGGACTAAAGAAATCTTCGCTTGAAAATACAGAAATGTTATGACGTAATTCTTTAACAAAGTCGTTTAGCTTTTTAAAGCCTTGACCTCCCTTATCTCCAATGCCCTTTGTTGCTTCGGATATTGCTTCCAAAGCATTCTGTGCCTGCTTACCAGTAGCGTCAATCTTGTTTAATTCTTTGGTAATCTTTTTGGTTTCCTCTTCAATTCTCGATTTAAGAGTGAGCGAGAAACTGATGTCTCCCATATTTCCACCTGCCATATCCTGAATATTTTTAAATTAGAGTTTATTGTTTAAGTAATCAGCAAGACTTATCTTCTTACCGATGAGGCTTCCTTCTTTCTTCTTTTTCTCCATCCACCTGTCGTAGAGGTCATCCATCTCCTTCTTGGTATGCTTCTTCGGACCGCCTTCCTTCTTGGTCTTTGGATAGACGACAAGAGGCTGGTCTGCAACCATGAGATCAATCTGTGCCGACGAATAGCCCCACCAGTAGTCGTAGGCTGCGATGAAGTACTTACGCTGAAAGAGGAAACCGAACTTCTCAGCTAAAGAGAAGGCTGCTCCCCAGCTGGTTCTGCTTGGATAGCTTTTGCTTCGCTCCTCGTCATCGTCATCATCACGTCCGTCATCCCGGTCGCTAATATGGTAGCCAGTGAGAATGCGTTCGATGGAATTTTTTTTTTAGAAACATCGAGGACCCTCAGAACCTCGGCCATGTCCACATCCTTGATGTAGTAGAGCCAGCGCCAATAAATCCAATACAGGAATCGTATCTTCCAGATGTTGTTAAGGAGAATGCAGACACAAATCTTGACGTTGCGCTTCCATCCGTTCTTCTCCTTTGCCCTGATGTGGGAACACCTGCTCATGGTTCCCTTGCGAAGCCAACCGAGCTTGTGCTTCTTTCCTCTGAACACGAACTCGGTAGGCTCGTCGTGCAGTACGCTGTCGAGTAACTCCTGTAAGTCCACCGAAGGCTGCTCTATTTTCTTTTCTTCTGCCATGATTGTATGCTATTAAATGAAGAAGGGCGGCACGGCTGTTATCATAAGCCTGCCGCCCAACGGTTTGTTATCCTGAATCTAATTACCTAAAGAAGCCTGTACTTGATTAACCGCCAATACCGGCAGCTGGAGCCTTAGTAAGCCAAGCGATACTGCGCTTACCTGCACCTTCAATAGAGCCGGAGAACTTGAATGCAACTGGCTCTGTACCAGAGTTATCCCACTGCAAGGTAGCGTAGAGAGCGATGTTGGTAATAACCATAAGGTTCTCCTTCTCGTCGTCAACAATAACGATAGTACCCTTGATCTTGAACTTCTTAGGCTCAACAGCGATACCTGTAAAGCCAGTAGTAGCGTCGAGAGTAGCGTCACCTGTACCCTTCAGGGTAACCTTGGTCAACTCAGTGATTGCATCCTCACCGAACATAATGGTCAGCAAGTCCTTTGCCTTTGAAGGAACAACGAACTCTACGTTGAAGTCGCCGAGCTCTGCGGTAGTTGCCCAGTCACCAGCCAGACCGATAACCTTGTAGTGGTTTACGGTTGGATCATCCATGGTCGCCTTCAGAGAGTCAACAGTAACTGGGAGCTCAACATCTGGAGTGATGTCAACTGTAGCCTTACTCAAATCGGTAATCAACTTTGAGTAGAGCAGAGTTTTAGGACCATTGAAAATGTCCTTCATCTTGTCAATAGTTGTCATTGCCATAATCTAAAATATTTTAAATTGTTATACCTGAATACTTATTTGGTTCGTAACCTTCCCTGTATGATTGTAACAGAGAAACCGTCTCCGTCGTCAGTTTGCAGAGTGATTTGTGGGCTTGTTACGAGTATGTTTTTTGTAGAGATAGGGAACTTCCCAAGAACAGCTCTTACTTTTTCGTCAGCTTCTGAAACGTTAAAACTGTTTGGATTTTTTGACGACGACTTGTCTCTTATGTACACTTCTATCTGGGCAATAGTCGTATAATCATTATAAGAGCCGTCATCATTCATCTCGTTATTATAGATACTCGCAGGAAAGAATACTACAATATAGCTGTTCGGTCTGTCTTCCACAGACTTTGGCCTGTTTCTGGCATAAACCATGTCACAGATTCCCTTAACGGCATTGCCTACATCAAAATACAGATCCTTAATACTTATCATAGTTATATCTTTTTAAAGTATCTAATCAAATATTCCCTAAGAGAAGAAATCACATCGTGACCCTTCTTTACCTCAACATACTTAGCGTAATCTACTCCTGCAACAAGAAGCATCTGCCATGTGGCATCATACCTTCCTTTGTTGTGTTCTCTTGAAACGAGTTCATCCCACGCAGCGTTTGAACCGTTTTCGCCACCTTCTCCGTATTCGCCTCTATAAGGTTTCCGTCCGCTATCCTTAAACGAAAAAGAGCTTCGATAATACCTGTCGAGGTTGTACCGCTCTCCAGCTGCAAGGGTAGGCCTTGTTGGCTCTGGACCTGGAGCGTAATGGATTGACTGTATAGAGCCGTTATAGTATGTACCTATGGCAGTTGATTTATACAAGTTACCAGTAACGTCGTTGTAGTCACGAGACTTATCCGCAGCTTTCATTGTCATTTCAGCCGCGTGCTCCATCTTCTGCTGCATCTTCTGTACAGCCATCTGACGGATTTTCTTATCAATATCCAAGAATTGTTCCGATAAACTTGCCATAGTCTAAACTCTTGTATAATTCCAGTAAACGACAGTCCTGTTATTATCCGGTTCGCAGTCCTTGACTATACCTACTTCAGTGTTGTTACCTACAGTGGAGTAGATGGTATCGCCATCAAGAGGACATTTGTCAGCATCCCATTCGTCATATCTGACCGGAATCGATGCCTTCCTCTTGTTCTGGTCGACGTTCTTGTCTCCCTCTGTAGTGGTATCTGTGTAACTGCGGCCTTCGCCATAGTAGAGAATGATTTCCTTGTCTTCACCAACTGGAGCATCATCATCGGCAAACGGGTCATCAGGGTCGGCTTTTCCGACGACCTTCCTCACGATCTTGATGATGTGAGGGTATCTTGGGTTTCTGATGTTTTCCTTTTCCATACGCCTTATTTGATAATGTGAGGGAGAGGTTCTCCCCAAGGAGAACAATTCGCCCTCTTTACTCCGTGGGAGGTCACCCGGAAGGTGGACTTCTTCTTGAGCATCGAACCAGGCTCCAGCTCCGCATAGATAGCGTTAGCCTCTGCCTTCATCTCGCTCCTGTCGTTGTCCGACATGTCATAGCCACCTCCCGAATGAGTCCATCCGTTATCGGAATCGGAGGTGTTGTTCACCTTGCTCGGACCAAGAACAAACCATTTCAGCATGTCGGCATAGGCAAGTCTCACCTTGTCCTTGTCGCAAGCTTCGAGGTCGATACCATTTTCAAGCTCCCTGTCGTGCATGATGCCCAGCAGAGCCTTCATCGGCATCTCGAACTTCACCTTATTAATAAGGTAGTCGTTCACAGTGTAAATGTTCATCTCCGAATCCATAGTCATACAATCTAGTTACGTTGAAGAATTAACCCTTCTGGGTGATGTCGATAATCCAACGGTAAGGAGAATCGAGCATAGCTGGAACAGAAGCAAGGAACAAGTCTGTCTTGAACTCCTGGTACATACCGTTCGCAGTAACCATGTTACGGAGCAGACCGAGACCGTTGTTGGTCTTCGCCCAAGCTACATCAATGAGCTTGTTGCCAAGGGCGTCAAAGATACGCTTGTCAAGGATCTCCTTATGCATGAAAAGCAAAGGCTTGCCAGCAGGACGAAGAACAACTGTTCCGTCTGCCCAACCACGAATCTCGGTAACGGTTCCGTCGAAGCGCTTGTTGTGCTCAACCTCATCGACAATCTCGATAGGAGAAAGACCATTGAGGTCAACAACAGACTTCAGGAACATTGCGGCGTTCGGACCGTAGTTCTGCAATACTGCCACAAAGTTAGCGTTCGCCCAGCTCTTGTACAGCTCGGCAATCTGCTTGTTCTTCAAGAATACGTTGTTGTAGTCGTTCTTGGTCATCTGCCATACGAGAGGTACACTGCGATATTCGATGTTCTCATTGCGCCAATCCTCCTCAAACTTACGCATCTGTTCAAGTAAGTCGCAGTTTGTGTCGCTCCAGGCAAGCTTGCCTGCCTTCTTGAAGTTCTTTGCAGGAACCTTTGCGTCATACAGAGGCTCCTGGATACCGCGACCAATCTTGTCGTAGTCGATGACACCCTTAGAACTCAACTGGGCTGACATGTAGGTCATAGTCATGTCAAGAGAGTCATACAATACCTGAACCTTGTCGAGATAAGCATCAACCAGGTCTGCATCGTTGCCGAACTCATCCCGGAGAAGCTGCATCTTGTGGTAACGCTCTGTCGCAGTCTCACGGAAGCCGTCAGCAGCGAAGTCTGGAATTGAAGCGGTGTACCACTCAATACCCTCGTGGTCGTTCTGATAGCCCTCGCCTAGAGGAGCACGGAGACTCATCATGGTTGCAGGGTTCAATTTGCGAAGACGAACCTTGAAGGTTGCGTCGCCATTATTAGATGTAGGGGTGAGGTTTGGATCGATGTCACCCTGTGTCAGATACCAGCCGTTGTTACAGCGCAGTACGCCGTCACGATTGATGAACTTCTGAAGGTAAGTGTTGTTACCCTTACCGGTGAAGAACTTCGCAAGCTGCTCGACACCAATATCAATTTTTGCCATAATCCTGAATCAATCTTTTTACGTTAGACAATAGGTTAAATATGCCAGAACTCTGGGTAGAGTGACTTGTTCATTGCCTTGACGGCAGGAGGAACAGGGCCCATACGGTCAAGCCACATAACGCAGTCTGGATTCAACATACAGAAGTTGACGTTTGTACGAGGCTTGTGGTACTTGTCGCCGCCGGCATCGAAATAAGGGAAGTCGTTGTCGCTCGGAGCAAAGCAGTTAGGGTTGGTTACCATAGGCAATACGGATTCGCCTGCACTTGCAGCCTCAACTAATACGTCACCTACCTTCAACGCGCCGAGAGCAGCGGAAAGAGTAACCTTCCAAACATCACCTGCTGTTTCGTCAGTCGTAGCCTCAACGGCAGAAACAGTAACACCCTTTGCCTTTGTCTTGAAGTCCTTCTGACCGACCATGATGGTGTCTCCAGGGAACGGAATGTGAACGAAGCCGTTACGAACAATATAGATGTCTGTGTCTGTAGCCGTAGCAGTAGCCTTTGCCACGCCGTAAGCCTTCAGAATCTTGATGGTAGCACCAGGGCCATCATTGCCTGCTGTGAAGCCAAGGTCGTGCTCGATCAAGTCACCGGCATAAATCTTAGCCTGACCCTTGAATGGGTTGACAAGCTTACCACCAATAGGCGGGTGAACGAAGGCATTCTTGATGAGTGCCTCAAGGCCGGCGAACACGTATCGGGTTCCACCGACCTTACCTTCTGTCTGAATGATGGTCGCACCGTGGTTCAGCATACCACGAGTACCCATCTGTTCCATGTAGGAAATAGAAGTGTTGTCCATAATCTTTTTACCTTTTTAAAATTGTTATCCTGAAATTACTTCTTGTCTCCACCGCCGAATCTCTTCTTTCGACGCTCGGCCACTTCTTCCATAAACTTGTCATCATCTGTGGACGTGCCTCCGCTAGACGTGCGACTGCCTTTTGCAGGAATACCGTTTTCACCGGTAGCCTCCTTGTACTCTGCGGTGTAGATTTTTTCAGCCTTAGAAACCAGGTCGTCGATGTCGGCATCTTCGTCCGGAATCTCCAGCTTTGCGATTGCAGCATTGAGGAAGTAGTTCTTTATTTCAAGGTTTGCCTTGTCGAACTTATCCTTCAAACCTGCCTTTACGGACTCGATGGTTGCCTTCCTTGCAGCCTTCTTGTCTCTTTCTGTGTTAGCCTTTTCGAGAGCTTCGAGTTTCTCAAGCAGCTTGGAATATTTGTCATCAGGATCGTCATCCTTGCCAGCCTCCTTACGCTTGCGCTCCTCTTCCTCTTCCTTCTTCTTGCGTTCAGCTTCCTCCTTGCTCTTCTTTACCTCGTCAGAGATATTCTTGTGCAAGTTGCCGTTGATGCGCTTCAGACGGTTTGCTAACTTGGTAACCAACTTGGAATTTGCTTCCTCGTCATCACCGAAATCTTCCAAAACATCATCAAGTTCCTCATTGATGGTCTTTTGGCTAAGTTCTTTGAACTTGGTGGTGTCAACCTCCTTGTTCACTAATGCTAAGAGTTCCTCTCTTGTCATATCGGTTTTTGTTAAAATTGTTACCTTTAAAATGTTTCCTCCATCTTAAAAGTGTATAAATATATATATTCGTAACACAAAAATACGTATATTTATGCAATTTTCCAAATATTTTTTCATATTTTTGCAATATAAATTGTATTTTTATGCAAAAAGATATATTTTCAGGACTAAAATTGGATAACGGAGAACCTATTTACACTCAAGAGTATATCCAATCATTAAGAGATACCGACAAGAAACATCCCGACAAGCTGAAGATTATAGCTCAGCGTGGCGGTCAGGAACGTATGCTGTCTATCGACGCTGATATTAAGATAGTTGGCGGCTCGCGAGGTGGATCCAAGTCCTTCTCATCCCTAATGGAAGTTCTGAAGGATATCAAAAATCCAGATTTTCATGCAACAATTCTTCGTAACGAAAAAGACGACTTGCAGTCCTTGGTGACAGACTCTTATAAATTGTTCTCCCAATTTGGAACTTACAATAAGTCGCAAAATGACATGACCTGGAACTTCGATAACGGAGGATGGCTCAAATTCTCGTACTATGCTGGAGCCTATCAGGACTTCAAAACACGATTCCAGGGACGACAGTATGCATACATCTGCATCGATGAGGGTACCCAGTGCCCATACAAGAAATTCAAATACCTCTTGACAAATAACCGAAATGCAGCACATATCCGAAACCGCTTCTGGATTACCTGTAACCCAGACCCGGAATCATGGGTAAGAAAGTTCATTGACTGGTGGGTTGACGAGAACGGATACATCATACCGGAACGTGACGGAGTTATACGATACTGCTTCATGGACGGCGATACGCCTGACTCAATCTACTGGGGCAACACGAGAGAAGAGGTGTACGAGCAGTGCAAGGGCATCATCGACAGCCTCTGGAAGGACAGCTACGAGGAACTTGGATACACAAAGCTCGAAATGTTCATCAAGTCTGCCACGTTCATACGTGCCGACCTCTCAGAGAATATCAAGCTTATGTCCACCGACGTGTCATATTTGGCCAACCTTGCCCAGCAGGATGAGGAACAGCGTATGCGAGACCTGGAAGCCAACTGGAACTGGAAAGCTGCCGGAGATGACATGATCAAGATGGAAGACCTTGAGGAAATCTACGACAACGCAGAACAGATAGGAGATGGAATACGAAGAGCTTCTGCCGATATTGCGTTCACTGGCGGCGATAACTTCGTGATGTGGCTTTGGGAAGGATGGCATTGTAAGGACTTGGTTGTGCTGAGGCTGGACCCAAAGACTCTCGTTTCGGTAGTTGAGGCTAAGCTGAGAGAGTGGGGTGTCCATGAATGCAACTTCACTTACGATATGCAGGGTATCGGTCAGTATTTCAAGGGATTCTTCAAGGATGCCATCCCATTCAACAACCAGGCAGCACCTATTGCTCAAAACCACCAAGAAGAAGAAGGTATCAAATACCTCTACAAGGACTTGAAATCCCAGTGCGCATGGCTGTTCTACAAGATGATTAAGGATAGAAAAATATCCATAGAATCATCTCTCCTTGAAAGGAAATACTCAGGGAACGGATTTAGTAAAGTTCCTCTTAGGCAAATCTTACAGAAGGAGAGAAAAATGCTACGACGTGACGAGAATAGCGATGATAGGGGATTCAAGCTATTACCTAAGAAGATTGCCAAGAAATATGTCGGGCACTCACCTGACTTCTTTGAGTCTTGGTTCTACGTAATGATATTCAGTTTAACAAAAAAGAAACATAAAAAGGTAAAAGGATTATGGAGGCTATCAAGGTAAACAATGTAAGGGAGCTGCTCGTAAGGAAGCCATTCTACGAGCTTACTCCTGCGGGGTACATGAAACACTCGACTATAAGCGATGTCGTTCCCGACTATTACGACGGAACAATGCCAGACGACACCATGTATCGCCGTATCAAGACGCAGGCAGACTTCTTGCGTGAGTACTATCCATCTGCACACAGAATAATGGACGAGATGGAATACCCGGACATCTGGAAGCTGAACCCTGAGAATAACAGGTGGTACTGCCAGAAGATTCAGCGCACAGCCTTTGCGTTCCAGCAGCTCATCCACACGAAGCATCTGCTGCACTTGACTGGCAACGATGTTCAGTTCGAGCTTGCTGATGGTGATGACTACGAAAACGAGAAGAAGGTTGAGGAAAATCAGAAGACACTCGATGTATTCAAGAAGGGCTGGCTTATGCACGATATGGAGATTCGCTTCTTTGAAGCTGTAAGTGCGTATCTGAAGGTTGCAGAATGTGCAATCGTCGGTTTCTTCGACGAAAAGAAGAAATTCTGCACACGAACACTCTCTTATGATCGAGGAGATATCCTGTACCCTCACGTCGATTCGCTCACTGGCGATCTCCTGTGCTTTGCCAGGAAGTACTACGACTACGACGATGAGGGTAACGAGAAGACCGAATATGTCGAGGCTTGGGATAACCGGAAATTCTACCGCTTCAAGAAGGCTGTCAAGTCAGGAAAGGTGAAAGAGGTAATGACGAAGATTGCAAGGATTTTCGGAATTGACGACTACACCCTCATTGAAGAGAAGGATCACGGCTTCCAGTTCGTTCCTGTAGCCTACGCACGTAATGACAACGGACCTTGCTGGTTTATGGTTCAGAAGAACATCGAGGACTACGAGGAGGCATTCTCATATCTCTGCGAGAACAATAAGGCGTACGCTTTCCCAATCCTTACGCTCACTGGCGATGGTGAGGACATCTCTATAACCGGAGACGATATGACCGGCTCTGCGAAGACTATCATGATTACCGACACTAATGGAAAGGCTGAGTTCTTGAATGGCACGGATGCCTCTGATGCTTTCGCTACACAGCTCAATAAGTCGTATGACCTCATCTATGAGCTATCGTTCACAGTAAAGCCGCCTGAGTTGAAGTCCGGTGACCTCCCAGGTGTAGCCATCAAGCTTCTCTATTCTCCTGCACTGGAGGTTGCAATGAACGATGCACAGGAGTTACAGCCATTCCTGGATAAGATTCTCCGCATCTGTCAGTTCGGTATCGGTACTGAGGAAAACTGCGTCGCTACAATGTCTGGGCTTCCAATCAATGCGTGGATAAGTCCGTATGTGCATAGTAATAAAACAGAACAAATCACAAATATTGCCACTGCGGTTCAGAACGGATTCCTCTCTAAGCAGACGGCTTCTGAACGCTGTCCTGACTTCCCTAAAACTGCCGAGTATGAGCGTATCATGCGCGAAAAGAAAGAGGAAGACCAGCAAGACCTCCTTATGGATATGCAGCGTGCGGATAACGAAACTCAAAATGCAATCGAGGAGCAGGAAGCTACTGCGAATATTCAGAGTGGAGGTAGTGGAAACGTACGTACGGGTCGTGGCGCTGGCAGGCCGAACAAAAGCGGTACAGACTGGGATGAGAACGGCAACTGGCCGGGCCGTAACAACTGGAAGACCGTAAATAAGTAAGCTTATGGATGAATTAAAACGTTCTGTCGATTACAGCAGGAAACGCTTGCAGGCTATCCGAAACTGCGAGGACCATGTTGCTGATATCCTCTGGAAAACGACACAGAAGGTAATTACCGCAAGTAAGCGATACAGAGGTGCGGGCAGGCTCACAAACGAGTCAGCCCTGCTATCTTACGCCAAGAATATTACTGCTGAGGCAGAGGAGAGTATCAACAGCTACATCTCTGCTTACTCCAAGGCTTCGTGCAAGATTCTCGGGGTTGACAGCGAGAATATAGAATCATTTCTCGTCAGCGACATCTACGGAAAGACGACATCCGAAAGAAACGCCGTCTATCTCGGAAACTTTGCTGAAGATATTGTAAGGATGATCAAGGCAGGAACCTTGATGGGATATTCTGACCAGCAGCTCCTGTCTTCCATCCGCACAGGCTATAAAGACCCATATCACACATCAGTCATCACCAAGGCGAAGAGAAAGGATATCAACATCGATGTTCCTTCTTACGGAAAGGGCTACTACAAGAACGCCTATCAGAATATCGTAAGGAACGCTTCTCAGGTGATAGCTTTGGCGTGGGGACAGGCAGAGCAGGAGTATGGGCAGGAGAACAAGGCTATCGGGTTCTACGTCAAGAGAGGAAGCAGTTATCCGTGCGAAATCTGCCAAAATGAAGCCGACGCAGGTCTTCATTCTTTCAAAGACCCATATCCTCCATTCCATGTTTCGTGTTGTTGTTACACTTTATTTGCATTCAAGGATAATAAAAAGAAATGATATGATAAATTCTGAATTAAATTTTGCTTTGGAAGAAATTCTTCCGAAGTTCCCTAAAGAATTCCAGGAGAAGATAAAGCACTCTGTAGAGCTGCTGAGAAAGGCAGAGAAGCTTGCGCTGGCATACTCGCCTAACGAAGGCTTCTATCTGTCGTTCAGTGCCGGCAAGGATAGCCAGTGCCTGTATCATATTGCCAAGATTGCAGGTGTGAAGTTCAAGGCTCACATGGGGCTTACGTCCGTCGATCCACCAGAAGTAATCAAGTTTTGCCGCAAGCACTATCCAGACGTAGATATGATAAAGCCGAAAATCAGCATCTACAATCAGGCTCGAAAAGAAGGCATGCTTTCGACAAGACTGATACGATGGTGCTGCCGAGTCTATAAAGAGGGCATTGGTGCAGGCAATGTTGTTCTCATCGGAATCCGTCACGCAGAAAGCAGACAGCGTTCTGGTAGGAGTGAGGTCGAGATTACCAACCATAAGTACAGCGGCTCTCTTGAAGGTCTTGACGAGTTCCGTGATAAGAGGAACAGTCAGAAGCGCGGTAGGCCGACCAAGGGCGGCATCCACGAGATAAACATCACCAATGCAAGTGACGAGCGTACCATCGGATGTATCCGAGGCTACGAATCGCTCCTCATCTCTCCAATCATAGAGTGGACAGATGATGATGTATGGCTATTCTTGAATACACTCGGTATTAAGCATTGCAAGCTGTACGACGAGGGCTACTATAGGATTGGATGTCTGTGCTGCCCTATGCACAACTATAAGCAGAAACTCGCCGACTGCAAACGATATCCGCATATCTACAATAGCTGGATTAAAGCCATCAAGGATATCCAAGCTAGCGGAAGGATGATAGACGAAGGATTGTCGCCGGAAGAGGTGTTCGACTATTGGATATACGGCAAGTCTATCAATGTATGGAGAGAACACCGCAGGCAGCAAACGTTGAACTTTTAAATATCAAGATTATGATTGAAGAAACAAAAGGATACACGTTATCCGTCGATACGTACAAGAAGGCGAAGGCTCTTAAGATGAAAGACCCTCGCTATTACATCTACGCCAGCCTCCGTGGTTCAGGTATGTCTGTTCGTGACAGCTGGGCCATCGCATTCCAAGGAGAAGGAATAGGTGTGTGGGAGAAATCATTCCTCGAAAACGAGATGAATAAGCTAGAAGCCCTGGAGTCCGTTCAGAAGAGAATCGCAGAGGTTCAGGGTAAGAAGATTGAAAATGAGCATAGTGAAGATTTAACCCCGGAACAGCTCGCAAAGGCTACATCAAAGGAACAGATTCTCAAAGACCTCGTTATCGCCCGCTCAAAAATTAAGAATACATCTTCCAAAGAATGGGCTGACTACACAAAGATGATTGGAGACTTTGCCAAAATTAAGCAGGATGAGCTTCAGACGGAAGATACGACTTGCCATTTTTACCTCCCAATAAATTATCCAACCGGAAAGAATGACTGCTTGTTGTTCAAAAATGGACTCTGTAAGGGTGGAAAATAGTTAAATTCGTGTTAAAGTAGCTTTGTTTTACTAGTAATTCAGCAAAACCAAGTACCTTTGCAAATAATTATGTGTTTCTCGGATTCTTATCTGTGAATCATAATTCTAAAATTGGTTTAAAGGGATGGTATCTTTACAGACGCCATCCCTCACTTTTTATGTCCAAAAAACTCCGGTAGGATATTTGTCTCCAGTGATGGACTCAAGCGCAATTCTGACCTGATCATCAAGAATAGAATCGTTAAATGTAGGAAGAGTAGCGTATGGTGGCAGTTTCTTTGTCTCTGCGGCCTCCAAAATAAGCCGGAGTGCCTGTACTAAAGAAGTGTGGTCCTGAACGACCTCAAGCAATTTATCACTCATGCTGACCTCCTTCCTTCTTAATCTGTTCTGCCATACCAAGGAGAGTTTCGGCGTGCTTATCGCGATCAATAACCTCCTGTACGGCCTCATCACTCTCCTTGCGAAGCTGCTCTTCTGTCTTACCCTTGTCGGCAGCAGCGTTTCTTCTTGCAGCCTCACGAGCAATGTATTCGTCACGGAGCTTCAACTTACCTGCCGTGTATTCTGCATCGCCAGGCAACGATGTATCCGCATACATAAGCTGGGCAAATGCCTCGATGATGTTTCCATTATCCTTGGAGAACTCATAATGGTCTCCTACAGCCACAGGAACACATTCATCGAGTGCAGCGTACATGGATGTTCCGATAGAGAATTCAACGCCCCATGTACCAGCGATGTCAGAAATCTTAATGAAAGGCAGCGAGCCTCTCTGTAAATGCTTCTTGATCTCAGCAGGAATATCCTCTCTGAGTGAAGCAACTTCTTTCTTTGACAAGCTCTTACTGAACTTCAGTACAGTGAAGTGTCTTGTCTTGATAGTCTTTCCAAATGGTAATGCCATGATAACAATATTTTAAAGTTCAACTTTTATTTCCTTATACTCGAAATCTGTGCAAGCATCATCATCTCCCGAAACGTCTCTCCCGAAGCGTTCTTCTTTACACTCCCACACCTCGTTGTCAAAGAAGAAGCAGTCCTCCATTCTTCTTTTGGAGTCTCCACCTTAATATCTTCTTTCTTAATAATAAGCTAACAATTTTTAAATCATAAACACTCTTGCCATCTTTTATAAGCATCTTCCTCACTCAAAGCCATTGCATCATCAAATGATATTGTTTTATCAAGAGAAAAGAGGTTTACATTATAACGACCTTGTATCTCCAAATCTCTATTCAAGTAATGCTCGTAGCCTATCTTTGCAGCCTCAACCGCATTATCAGCTTGAAAGAAAAATGAATCATACTCCTCGTAGTAAGAAGAAGTATTATAAACACAACACATAACACCCCTTGAACATAATTCTTTGGTTTTCTTTGATGTGCCAATTTCGTTTACCTCAATACGAGTAATGGTATCTACCTTATCGGTATTTCTCCATCTGTCCTTCTCAACCTTATAACAATAATTTCTCATAAGCTATTCCTCCTTATCTTTTAGTTCAACGAAATCTCCAATACCCAAACGAGCATTGTTGATGCAAGACGCAATCCAACCAATCAAGTAGGCAGAAGACTCGCCTCCGTGCTTCATACCGATAGCATCCTCAATAGCATCACAAGCGTGAGAAGCCTCGTGGCAGCAGACACTCATAGTCATATCCTTCAGGCATTTAAAGGAAACAAGAACACCATACGAGTCATCATCCTTCCTTGTCGCTGCATCATAAGTAGCACCGTAGTAATCTGCATCTGAATAATCACATCCTTCAAAACAGGAGTCTATTACTTCGTTTAGATCCTTCCCTATATGAACCCACAGCTTCCTTGGATAAATACCGTTGCTGTATTCGTAATATCCCTTCTTCTTCATACCTCATCGTTTTTATGTTTATCCCATCCATGCCTCGAAAAAGCATACCAAGTATCACAAATATCAAGAGCGAGAATGTTGCCTTGATTAATACAAAAATCGCTATCAAAGCCTTCGATATGGACATACATCACTGCTATAGTATCATAAGGAACACTACGACCTTCAATACAAGGGTTTTTAAAATTCTTAGTCTTGTATAAACTTGTAACAATTGGCACTTGAAGAACGTCTGAAATATTCTCAGTGCTAATCTCTATCGACTTTTTAAACTTCTTCATATTCTCAACTATTTCTGTTTTGATAAAATATCGATAGCAGACAATAATGTCTTTTCGCTGATACCATTTCCACGACCAACACCATCTTTCTCTATTCTTTCAAGAGATTTCTCAATAGAGCAAAAATCATCCTGAGAATGATTTATAAAGCCATTAAGTTCATCACTTACACTACTGATACCATCGTTGGCTTTTTCAACAATGGCATCAAGACGATCGAAACGCTTGTCTATATAATCCTTCAACCTTTCTTCGTGCTCTATAATAGTTGCAGAGCTTGAGATTTTTACGTTCCCCCAGTAATTATCTACGCATGCGTAATAATCACCTTTTTCATCGCTGTGTTTTTTGCCAGACACAGCTCTTAACCCAACAAAAAAATCTCCATCCATTACCGCATACAGTCCTTCTCCAAATGGATATAGTTCGGCTTTTTCTGCATCCTCCCAACTTTCGTTTCCTTTGTATGCGACCTTTCCTAAAACGTTAACTCTAATTTCCATATCTCAACTATTTATTATGTAACCTACCAATATGCCACTTTGAGCAAACCTTGCACAAGTAAGGATGCCAGCCGAGTGTCTTCAACTTCGGATTCTGATTCAGAAATTCCCAAGCATCATCCTCCGTCTCGTAGACAATCTTCGCCTTCCAAGAATGAACCTTCCTGGTCCAATGTTCGGGGTCTGGCTTGAACGGAGGTACTTTATTAGGATTGTGATGTCTTCTCATAATATATCTCGTTCTACGTATAGCTTCATGCCGGTCAAGTATAGAATACCACGTTTCGATTGCAGAATCAAACCTTTTGGCTATTTGCTCGAATCTGAAAACCATTAGGTCATCATCGGAAGCCTTCCACATCTTATTCAGCCATTCATCATTAAGGCGTTCAATGGTTTTTCGGATTCTCTCGCCGTAGACTATTTCAAGCAGCTCGTCTAAGCCTTCACAGCATCCAATGTCAATAGTAAACTCGCCACTGAAACTTTGTCCGTCAGCTTCATCTACTCCCAGAAAACAAAGCTCTTCACCTGCACCCGTAGGTAAATAATATACATCTTCCATAAGTTACAAACATTTAAATGAAACACTGTTCAACGTCCTGTTCACCGCAATCTCCCTATCGTTGCACATGGTCCTCATGCACTCCAGGGCATCCTCGCGGATAGCAATCATAATCTCCTGCATTGAAGCGGTCGCAGGAACCACATTCTTCTCGGTCTTGAGATCCGTGATACCGGAGATAATTCCCTTGATATATTCCTTGTCTATCATAGAAATCAATTTTAATGGTGGCCAGAAGCCGACCGTGGAAGGGACTCGAACCTCCTGTCTGCCCGGACTTATATCCGAAGATACGTCCCACCGCCTTGCACAAAGACCACCAGTGTTATTTTAATCATCAGGCTGAATGAATCCGTCTGAATGTTCCTCTTCACTCCTCATTTCAGAGATGAGTATCTGGTTTTTGAAGTCAGGCTCAGTAACACCGAACACCTTATAGACGATTCCCTGCTTGGCCTTCTTCTTCTCAAATCCCAGGGTTGCTCCCCACATGACCCTTCCGAATTTCTGTACCGTAGGAATATCCTCATCAGAGAGGTCGTTATCCTTACAGAACCTCACGAAGTTCTCATAGAGCTTCTGCGCTCCGAGCCACAGGAAAATCTCACCCTTCGCAGCAGCATAGGACCTCATTCCGTAAGCACGAACCCATGCCACGACAGGCTGGCTTCCGAGAAGCGACATAAGAAGCTGCCTCTTGCTTCCCTCTGCCGCAGGGAACATGTACTTTCTTCTCTTGAGTTCCTGCGCTCCCCTGTAAATCCAGTTGAACACGCCGCTCAGCTCCTCCTTGATAATCTTCATCGCCAGGTCCGGATCCTGCCTCTCCTTCGGAACGGTAACATCGAAGCTCACGTACTGGAGTCTTCTCACGAAACCGAGTGAAGCATCATCGGAGAGGGGAAGGTCGTTGAGGTTGAAGATGAGGTAGGGAATGGAGTTGATGTCCGACACGTTCTTCTGTAATCCTCTCACAGGAACAGGCTCACCGCTCACAAGCCTCTTGAACATACCTGTATTCTTCCTTCCGAACTTCTTCGGGTCGGAATCAGACGACCAGTTGAAGATGGCATTCCTTATAGGATACCTTCCTCTCATTCCCTCGTCGCCGTCAGCAGTAAGCTCGGCATAATCCATCTTGCTGATTTTCTCGGGACCGAACAGGTTACATGCGACATCGAACACGACACTCTTACCGTTTGCTCCGCTTCCTATGAGAAGGAGGCAAAGCTCTATCTTGGAATAGTGGGCATCATTATTGTAGTTGTATGCAGCACCTCTCTGGGTAAGACCGAGGCCGAGGAACATCTGGAGTATAGTCCTTGACGTCTTGTCAGGAAGAACTTCATGCAGGAAGTTCATCCATCTGTTGCACTTGGCATTCGGATTGAAATCATAAGGATGGTAGTATGTCACATGATACTCCGGAGAGAAAGGCATGACAACAGGTTTTGCGTTTCCGCCTATACCGAAATCGACGACACCGTTGTTGAATGCTACAATATCGAAGGTAGGTCTCAGAATATTGAAACTCTGGATGACCTTCATGAAACAGTCGCTCCTGATGTTTGCCTGGAATGCAACAGGAGCAATGTACAAATCCGAAAGCAACATCTGGTAAGCCTGTTCAAGAACAATGTTGGGAACAGGTTCGTATATCCTTCCGTTGAACATATAATAATGACCGTCCTTCTCGTAGTACTTTACAGGAGTGTCCCTTGCAAGACTCCTGATGGATCTGCTGAAATCTATCTTGAGACCATTATATTTCTCTGAATTAGTCCTTCCCCAGTCACATCTGAACCTGTCAAAGCCGTACTTTGGAGACCTTGATAATTCGATCAACTGACCATGCAAAGTATCTATCGCTAAACCATTTTCCATATATATGTATCTAAATGTTCATTTTTTAAAGCTTTCGGTTGCGGATAAACCCCGATAAACACTGGGATTTGCGCAATAAATGTATATCTCGAAACGCCCTAACAATACAGGACATCATCAAGATTGATATTACAAATATAGTAAAAATATCAGTATAAATATGCACAAACCTTTATATATAGGGTATTTTTATACATTATTAACGTGCTACTAAATTCAGGATAGATATACACCTTTTTGATACCAAGACAATAATCTCGAAATCTAAACGTTATATTAAAAACAGACCGGGAAAAGGAGTTGAATAAATATTCATTCTTTGAGCGAAGTAAGTTTATTTTACAAAAGAAGAAAAAATCGGAAGAAAAAATTTTTAGATAAGGTGACTACCGCGCTGATTTGTAGCTATACAGGGGGGTGCGGGGGTCTGTCTTGAAAAGATAGGACAAAATATGTTAGTTTACACTATGTAAACTATCAAAAATTTGCATATTTTTTCGTTTTGAAATATTTTGGCAATTTTGGTTTATGCTTTTTCGTAACCGCTTGAATACCAACCACTTACGAGTGTATTTTATTTCTCTTTCTTGCATAATTATTCATTTCTTTTAGTCTGTTTTCTTTACATCATACTTGACGTAACAAAATATTACATATTTTCCAGTTGTTCGCAAATAACACTTTGTAACTATTGTTTAAATATACATTTGCACACCTATAAATATACGCCAAATATACGTCTTTTCCGATTATTTTACTTACAATTTGTAACCTTGTAACTATCTGAAAATCAAGCATTTAAGTGTTTGGTGTACTATTTGAGTAATACACCTTAGTATACTGAAAATCAAGCACTTACAGATTTTGTAATATATAATTACCACAAAATGGTTAAATATTCACGATTTTACATTTTTTACTTTCAGTTTTACACCCGCTTTTCCTTAACCCCTTATTTTGCAAAGTGGAGATAACAAAAAAAAGTTACGTAAACGTTACATTTTAATGTTTTTATATATATATTTATATTTTGCACACTTATTTTAACATTAACACTTTTGTAACTACTTGATAATCAAGCACTTAACAACTTACAATTACATCAAAAAAAGGGTGTTGTTACTTACGCTTTTTATTAGTACCTTTGCAATACAAAAAGGTTAAGGAACACACCTAATATTAAACGTGTTCCATTTAGACATATATATAAGTTATGGTTAAAAAATCGTTTGTTCAGTCTATCGCAGACAAAAGCGCAAAGGTAAACGCATTATGTGAGTATTTAGGTACATTACGCACCGAATGTGTAAGAGAGTATCAAAGAGAAGATTGTGCAGCTACATTTTACAAAATGCACGATATGTGGGTACAAATTAGTGCATTATCCGCAAAGTTAGAAAACGAGTTGCAAAAGTACGTGCTTTCAGATAGTACAACAATAAACCAAAATTTCGAAAGCGTACGTAATTTGGTTTTAGCCGTTGACAATAACGGAAAACACAAAGGAGCTTTTATTGCTTACTTTGACGCACACGCAACAGACAAAAACGAGTTGCCTTTGTTCTATTCTGTAAGCGAGTGCAGCGGATACGTAACAAAGTTGTATAACAACTATCTCGCAACACTTGAGGACGTACGCAAGACACGCACAAAGCGTGAACGCTTGGCGGATAGAAAAGCCCGTTTGTTGGCTGAGATTGCAGCTATAGAAGAAGAAGAAAACGAGTAAAATGTAGATAGGTAGCGTGAAAACTACCTATCTATTACCACTACATTTTCCCCACTGACTATCTAATATGTAGGTAGCCAGTGGGAAATTTACACCGTACAATTTCCGTGCGGTGCGGGTTGTTATGCCCTTATTTTTCCTATCACGTTTAAGCGTACATTTGTAGGGCGGTTGCTACATAAGGGAACAAAAACAGAGATTTTGGTATTATTCCAGAGAGAGAGAAAGATTTCTCCCTCAGGGGATTTTATTACCAAAATTTCAGAGAGCTATCCGGCAAACAAATCTGTAGTGATACAGAAAGGCGGGCGAGAAATCCCGTCGTGGGTAGCGAGAGAGCACAGAGCCACCACGATACCGAATGAGATGAGGCACGTGGAAAGAGCAAGAGCCGTAGCTGTGCAGTTATCGAGCGAGATGACGGACGGATAAATCATAATTCATATTCTACCGGTGTGATTGTCCGGTCGGGAGTGGTTACCCGAAAATCAATCGTGTGTGCAATCACGATTTGCAGCGTATCAAGGCGCACACTATCACGCTGACTGAAATCGGTTGCTTGTCATCCGTGCGAGATTTATCTCCTCAGAAATAAACAAGCTGCTGGCAGAAGCATAAAATCTGTAGGGTGTGAGCCACGTAGTTAAGACAATAATGATAAAACGTGGTGCAAAGATGCACATCCTGGCTAACGGGGCGGGGAAAATCTCCGCTCTACAATTACGAACCAATAAATTATTAGAATTATGAAAAAGATATTCACGCTTTATCAGACAAACAAGGTTAATATTCTTGGTGGTTACATGACATACTCCACATTATCGGAGGCTTTTGATGCTCTTAATCCTAAGTGTGGCGTGAACACTATCACCGCCGTTACTATGGTAGACGCGGAGTGGTGGAACGGCAAACGCACCGGTTATTTGTGTGAGGTTTTGTCTAAGGGTGTAATTTTACAGAGCCTAAAATCTCCCTACGCTTGTAGGGAACTACAAACCATTTGAACATTTTAGAATTATGAGTACGTTACATTTAGATTGCAGAAGTCAGGGAATGATGGAGAGTATCATTGCTGACAGACAGGAGAGATATTCTCACGTAGAGTTTATCTCATGGAACAACAACACGCTTGTGTTAGCTTATATTCCGTGATGCCAAAAATCCGTAGCCAGTACGATAATTGTCGTGTGTGGCTACGGAACAATTACCAAAAAAATATAGATATGAAAGCAAGGAAAATCATTTATTCAAGCACTATAATTGTGCTTGGATTTATTCAGAGTGTGCCGGCATTATTATGCTTGGCAAGTACGAATATTATCGTAATTCTGCTTGGAATATTCTATGGCGTTATGCTTGGAATATTCTGGAGCAGTACGATAATTGGCAGGTGGTATTTCCGTGAGCTGTGGCGATCTACACTCCGCTTGGAAAATCTTATGCTTGGAAATATAGGATGAGATTGGAAAGTACGATAATTGTGCTTGGAAACATTTAGCTGAATTCTGCTTGGAGGAATCCAGGCAGTACGATAATATAACCAGTTAAACAAAAGAATTATGTTCAAGACAATAACAAAAGAGTTAAGCAAAAATGAGGTCATTGACCTCTTGCGTGGAATGGATGCACAGGAAGTTGAGGACAATTTCTCTGTACGCCGTGTTCTGGTTGATACACAGGCGTGCGATGTATTTGGCGGAGATCCTGAGGATTCTTATCCTCTCATCCCTGGTACGTACATGGCATTTTATTATAAGAGTCTTGTCGGAAGCCCGTATCCGTTTTTTGAGAAGGTATGCGCAAATCTTATAGAAGATGAGGAGAAATGCCAGACGTTAATGAACGAAGACGGCTGTATCCTTATTTTCATGCTCAACAAGTACGAGTAGCCAAAAATGTGCTCAGGCATTTTCCTGGGCATACTATGTTAAACCGTTTAAACAGAAGAATTATGCAAGACAGAAAATCACAGAAGAATTTTGAGCGTGCGTTGCTTCACGAAATGGAGAAGATCAAGATTGCAGCACGCCAGTGGCACAACAACAATACCAGAGGCTACAGAGATTATCGTAGCAAGGAGGTTATCTCCAAGAGCTTCTCCGAGATAGCAGTATTGTGCATAAGCTAAAAAGTGCGTGGCGATTGTCACGCATACTATATTTATTCACCAATATTTTTAGATTATGAAGAAATTAGAGAATCCCCAGTGGGAAAAGCGCAGAGATTATCTGTACAACGTAATCCTGCCTAGATTACAGGAGGCACAGCGTGATTTATTCGGTATCGAGTTTTTTGCCCTAGAAATAGGTGTAGGACCAAGTGGACGATATGTCACAGTGTACGCTTCCATAATTATCGACGGAGAGATACTAGATAGCGTTTCGCTACATTTGTCTGTTTTTGACGAACAAGAGTGGATAGAGTCTGAGTACATGGAATTCACAGAATTCATCAAGGAGTACACAGCCTAAATTTGAGGGAGTTATTTCTCCCTCACCTACAAACCAAAATATTATTAGATTATGAAAAAGGATATTATTGAATTACTGGGAGTATCAGTAATAGCTATGACTCTCGTAGGTTGTGGAGTGTACGCACAACGCATGGAAGATGACAAAGCGCAGCTAAAAGAAGATGTGCGCAGATTGATGGACACAATCGACGACGAAGGAGATACAGATAAATATCTGTGTGGTCCTGACTATGTAGAGCGTCTATGGAAATGGTCACACGACCAGTAAGCCAGAACTGGGCAGTACGATAATTGTGCTGCCTGCTATTAACCAAAACAGAATAAATTATGAACACATTTAATACAAAGGAAGATGGTACGCATTTGTACCGGTTCTACTACGTAGAGTCTATCATTGACATCTACGCTTACGACTTGGAGCAAGCAATGGAGCGTTATCTCGTGTATTGCCAAAAGAATGAGTTGTACGGATTGTACGATTACGAGGCTGACGACGATGATGAAATGCACCGCTACACAGACCCAACAATGGAGGACCCTGATTGTTATCCTGCGTATATACGCATTGACTACCTATCTGTTGAGGAAATTGAGGCGTGCGTTGATGCCGGAGGTCATCCGTTTTAGGGAGGTTGGAAAAAAGATAGCCTAATCAAATGTAGTCCTCCTATAGGGCTACACTTCTATTATTAACCAAATCAACTTTAGAATTATGCCAGACGGAGACAGAAGATTTCTTGCCAGACTCGTAGCGAGCCACAAGGCAGTTATCAGCGAGGAGTGCGCAAGAAAAAAGCTCGACAAGAGCGAGTATTTCAGACGTGCGGCAAAGGCTGACAGGAATGCTCAGAGCATAGAGTTTTCCCGTCGCCCTCGCAGATTCTAGCCAAACATTCTGTGCGGTCTATCTGCACAGAAACCATGTTTAACCATTTAAATTAGTAGAATTATGGAACGATATTCATGTAAGCAGCTGAAATCACTTGTAGCAAGCGGTGTGGCAAAGGATGTAACCTACGCAGACGAAAGAAGTGAGATCCCTGAGAGTTATACTCAGATCTGGTATGCAGCAGGAATCTACGGTTGTAATGGAATGTTATTGAAGGGCGAGAGCGGACAGCTATACGCCGTGACAGGCAGAACTTCTGCTATCTACATTTTTTAGCCTAAAATCTCTCCATTCACTTGGGGAGTACGATTATTAACTAAATATTAGAATTATGAATATACAGAAAGTATGGGATGCGTTTATCAAGGAAAATGATAATCCATCATTCGTAAAGATGGCGAATGCCGTAGTGGAGCAGCTTGGTGGTGTCGATGAAGATACTATATTGAACTCGCTCGATAGTTGCAGAAATGCAAATGACGGGTACACTGGATTCTGCTATCCTTCTCAGACCTGCAAGTTCTGGAACGAGAACAAGAGCGCTATCATGGAGAATATGCACGAGCTTGCCGATGATTTGGGAGAAGACCTTATCACGATGATTAAGGGCTTCGGTAATTTCAAGGACGACAAATCCGTCACCTATGATGCTATCGGCAAGGCTCTGTATGCTCCTTTTAACGAGGGCGAGAGCAGATACATCTACGACACATTTGCCAAGTATGCACTGGAAGAGGTTGCGAATCGATTCCAGGACTGGTGGTACGACCAGGACGAAAGTGAGTTCGTTTAGTCAAATCAATCCTCACTCTCACGGGTGGGGATTTCTATTAACCAAAGATTACAGAATTATGAGTGAATTAGAGAAAATCCTGAATGACGATTTACTGAAGTGCGAAATCATCGAGTCTTCAGAGAATGCGGCAAGACGCGTGGATCTCATCAAGTGGACACACGACAATACATTCTCTGTAGCTGAGGTGAACAAGGATACAGGTAAACTAGAGGTTACAGATGTTCCTGGGACAGATGAGCTTGAAGCATACAAGCATTTCTACAGAAAATGTGGCGATATCGCCATAATTAGCTAAAACTCCCCACGATAATGTGGGGAACAATTACGAACCATTTAAACAGATGAATTATGGAAAAGAATATTGTAGAAGTTGTTATGAACAACAAGGGTGAAGTTGTCGAAAAAGTAGCCGATTATATCGGTGTTGAAAGCTTCGCTAATACTATCGAGAATCTATATCGTGAGTGTCTGGAGGAATTCGATGACGCAGAAGATCTGGAAGAATACATTGCCGATGTATTCGAAAAGAATATCCAGTCTCTTGCATGGGAGTTTACCCACAAGGTAAACAGAGAGATAAAGAAATATCTCCATCTTAACGACCAGCGCATGAATGGTAATTTTGCCGATTTGTCCATGGACTACCCTAAGCACAGAACAGGTACTTTTTGGGTATCTGAGTACGACGGACCTGTTGCAGAGTATTTTAACCTGTATCCTCAGATGGTAGCCAGGCTTGATGCCGCAGAGGACAGCGAGCAGGCTGACAAGGACAGAGCGTATCTCGAAGAATGGTATTTCAAAGCATTCGGTACGTACAACATCCAGTATAATTTCTCCAACGATCTTGAAGAGATTCACTCCATGCTGGTGGAAGATTACGTAGAAGCCTAAAAGTATCCCCTACCATGGGGATATTCAATGTTTAACCATTTAAATGATATTAGATATGAGTTACGAATTTGCAAAGAAGGAAATCGGCGATTACAGAATCACCATTTACCAGGATGAGGACGCTGAATGCCCATGCTCTGCATGGGATTTGGCAGGAGTTTACTTCTGGGACTATTCTGATTACGGATACAATAGAGGTCTGTCTCGTGGTTGCAGCAGCGAAGTTGACGCTAAAAATGCAGAGGATGCTTTGAAAGAGCTTGTCTGCAAATATGTGTCACAAAAGAAGATTATTGATTATATCAATAGCGAAAATGTCGATAGCTTCCGTATGCGCTACGACAAGAGTGATCACATGTGGTATCTTGAAAACCTGTACGACGGCGAATGGTACAACCACGAAGAGTTCTGCCCGAGCGACTTGAAGAGATTCGACTATAGAGAGGAACTTTGCGATATCCTCGGAGAGGACGATTTTGCGTCTCTATTACAGAGTTGCAAAGATATTGCATTCTACGAGTGGTCTTCCAGAGGATATTGTCAGGGAGATTATGCCAGCGGATATGCCTACTGTGACAAAGAACGCTTCAAGGAGATGGTAGACACGAATACCAGAAACTGGAGAAAACGAGCCTTGGACTTATTCGAGGGAGAGGTCAAAGATATCGGTATGTGGATGTGGGGAGATGTCAAGGGATTCGTCTTGGAGAAGAAAGTCCACTACAAGAAAGTCTTCACGGAAATCAACAGAGAACCTGCTGACGGCTACGACTGGGAGGAGATTGATTCCTGCTGGGGAGAGTACTACGAGGACTCTGACGAACTGATCAAGGTCGCTCTCGAAGAGAATGGAATCAAACTAAAAGAAACAGCCTAACAAGGGGAGCTTGTACGCTCCTCTTCTACAAACCAATTAAACAAAAAGAATTATGAAAGCAAGACTTTATCATGACACAAGAAAGAAGTTCCGTGACTACATTGATGCCTGGAGTATATACTTTCCTTATCCTAAGTGGATGAGAAAGGAGAATCCTGGAGTGTACGGATGTTTCATCAGCTGCAAGCCGACGGAAAGCGGCATGACAAGGTGCATCGTTGACTACGATGAGATTACACCAGGTCGCAGAAGACCTTATCTCGGAAAGAGAGTTGACGTGAAGACAACCCCAAAAGCATTTCAGAAGATTTTCCGACACCTGGAGAGATTGTGGAACGATGCAATCACTAAGAATACAGATGAAGCGTGGGAAACATGGAACAAAGCCTGAAATTGGTAGCCTAAAAACGGAGGGAGCAATCCCTCTGACATTATTAACCAATAAATTATTAAGAATATGGCATTACAATGGAATTGGAAAGACAAGATTGGTAAACTTACCATCAGACAGAAAGGAAAGAAGTACAACGTAAACATTTACTCCGGAAATGCTCTTGCCATCTTTATTTGCGAATACAAGCAGAATGATGAAGAGAGATACGTGCTGTATAATTTCTTCTCCGACAAGAAACATTGTGACAACATCATCAAGAACCACAAACGACTATTCTTTGATGATGAGGTTGTAAACATTGAACTGAATCTCTTTTACAAGAGCGCACAGGAATTACTCGACATCTTCGTCAAGAACGGATACAGAGTACTCTGCTATTATGATAATAAATAATATTATTAACATTAAAAAACATTAACAATTATGGAGAAAAAAGAAATGTGGAAAGTACTTGGACGTGACGATTACGCACACAAGTCTCAAGAACTGAAAAAAAAGTGCGAGGAACTGGCGAAAGCTATATGCGATAAGCTCATTGAGCTTGACATGACAGAAATCTTCATTCCTCGCTGTGGTATTACCTACAGAGTTATTACCGCGCAAATAAGTTGTGTTAAATTCACTCTTCTTGCGCGAAAGAGTGGCACCATTTACTATTTGTTGCAAGAGTTTGGTATATGCGACATACATGCTGATGACCTTAATGTGAAGGTTGGTCGCGTAGCAGATGCACTTAGTTTTGTTACTCACTTGGACGAGATATTACAAGAAATATCGAAGATTGAGGACAAAGAAGTCGCAGACATCGAAGCTGCTCTCAAGAGACTCTAACATCTATCATCCGTGAGCGAACAGGCGCACATCGGGTTAGAGACCCGACACGGAACAATATTAACCAAAATTACAAGAATTATGAAGAGATATTATGTATCAGTCACAGAGACTTTAAACAAGGTAGTGAGTGTTGATGCCGAGAGTGAGGCTGACGCACTGAAACAAGTGGAAACGGCCTACAACGATTCCGTTATCGTTCTCGATTCTAACGATTACTGCGGCAAAACAGTAGAGGTCGAAGATGATCAGCAGTTCTACGCAGATTACGAGAAAGATTACGGCAAGACTTATCAGCACATCGACTAGCCAAACGGGGGAGAGTAATCTCCCTGCCAATAACCAAAACATTATAGATATGAAGAAAATCGAGGTAGGAATGAGAGTGTACTGTGATATACATTCTCAGTCAGAGGAGCACATCGTGACTCACGTTTCAGAGGAAAGAGGATTCGCTGGAATTGATAACGAATACTGGTGGCCCATAGACCAGTGCTTCCCTTGCGATGAAGTAACATTGCCTAAAAAGCGCAGCTAAGGACTGCGCACAATAACCAAAACAAGAAGAATTATGAATGAAGACAGAATCCTAAGTATGTTCTTTGAGAAAGCCAGATGGCAGTATGCTATCGAGAAAGGCTTATTCAAGGACATGAACAAAGCAGTAATGTATCAGCTGACAGAGCCGAAGGCTCGTCTGGCTATGTATCAGAGGATCAAGAGCGGCAATTACAAGATAATGCCGCCGCATACAGCAAAAATTCCAAAAGACAACGGAGATTTCCGTACTGTCTACGTGAATGAACCTGTAGACAGAATCCTCCTGAGCATAGCCAACGACCTCCTGTTCGAGCTGATGCCAGAGATGGTGCATCCGCGCTGTACGTCATACCAGAAAGGTATCGGCTGCGGTCGTGTGGTGCAAGATGTGTCTCGGATAATATACTCAGCAGATGGAAAAATCATCGGGTGGAAAGGCGACTTCTCCAAGTACTTCGATTCCGTGCCTATTCGATTCATTGATTGGGCATTTGACAAAGTAGAGGAGAAGTACGGAAAATCTGCGCTGATAGATGTCATTCGTGACTACTATCATACAGATATCTATTTTGATGAGGACAACAACCTCTGTGAGAAGTATCAGTCCCTCAAGCAGGGATGCTCTGTTGCTGCATGGCTGGCTGATGTCATTCTCTATCATCTTGACGACAAGCTATCTAAGCTTAACGGATATTACGTCCGCTATTCAGATGATACGCTGTTTGTCGGGGAAGACTATGAGAAAGCCATGGATATTATGAAGAGCGAGCTGGAGATGATGCAGATGACGCTCAATCCGAAGAAGGTTGAGTACTTGGATGCAAATCACTGGTTCAAGTTCTTGGGATATTCCATTAAGGGTCACGACATATCTCTGTCGTCCACACGTATCAAGACCTTTCAGAAGGAGATTGAGAAGAGGACGATAAAGAAACGTGATACCACGATGACGAAAGCCATCAATGCCGTAAACAGGTATCTCTACAAGGGGTACTGCGATTATTCCTGGGCTACCCAGGTTCTTCCGGTCATAAACGTGAAAGAGGACATCAACAAGCTCAACACCTTCGTCATGGACTGCATCCGTGCGGTCAAGACAGGCAAGAGTAAAGTTGGTGGTCTCGGATACGTGAAGACTCAGGCTATCGGTTGTATAGACCGAGGTCGTGGCAGGAACGTGAAAGCCAACAGGGGTAAGACAGAGAGTGAAATCAAGGGGTATCTATCAATCGGTTGTGCTCAGAATGCCTTGCGTACAAGCAGGGCAGCGTACAACACATTGGTAAATACTCTGTAGATGTAGCTTCCAGCGCAGGAACTGTTGGAATGAAGATGTGGTTTAAACATCCGGTCTCGACGATCATAGGACCTATCTCATAATCCGAGATGGTCCTATGATCCTCTCCACCAGGATATTATCAAGCTAATATAGCTATGCGCAGTATCTTCTGACCGACAGGCTCTGTAACCGAGCACACGGACGTGGGAGAAGGACGGATAGATTCAGGCGACGCCTCGTATAACATCATCTGAACATCCTGCCACCCAAGTTTACAACTTGAGGCAGCGGGATGTTCGTATGACGAACAAGGCGTAGCTCATCAACGAAGTACAGAAATGTGCCAGTCCGTATGACTTCCACCGGTGGCGCACACCACCACTCCCTGATGGATTGCAGAAGTTAATGCAACAGGTCTCTTAACCAGAACTCTGGATCCTGGTACCCGTCATTACTATGAGCGGGGACCTGGATCCTGAATTCTGGCGAATCCTGTGTCAAATCAGAAACATAAAGTATTGTGCCGAGCCATCGGTTAGGGAATTACCCATGCACGAGGGTAGTCTTCAAAGGAGAGTGAATTTATGAGTGCTGTTTCCATGCCGCCGGCTAACCCGGTAACACCAACCATGGTCATCCGGCGGCTTACAACAGCCCTCGAATCAAGCTGTTATAGCTACGTGCCACGCTCTCAGATGAAGACAACGTTATTGCCAAACGAGGTACACGAGGAGGCTGTAATTTACCAACCAGCTTGCAAATAACGCGGGTTAATCCTTAGGTTAAATATTAACCCGCGTAATCCATCTGGTTCGTATCAGTTGATTATAGGAAAGCAACAGGCCTATGAGTGTACCTACAAACAACCAAAAAGTGAATTGCATCACGACTTATCAAGAGTATGAGGTTTAATATCCCGTAAGTGGAATGATGCCGTCGATGTCTATCGGTATCGACGGCATCTTTCACTCACTGGACCGAATCGCAAGTATATATCCATGCAACAGAATACATGAGATAGGTCATTCGTATTGCAGCGATGTCTGGCAAGAGCTGGGTGTTTATGCTACATCCCTCAATTTGATATGACTAAGAGCTGGTACTAAAGTACCATAGAGCAGTCATCTCATTCTGAGTGATGTATCTAATCATAAACTTAAAGCAATGCAACGTATCAGCATGAGCCAGAATAGGTTATTGTGAGCCGAATAGTACGCAAGAAGGAAAGATTTAGACAAACAGTCCGTATCTTCCTGAGTCTCCAGGAGAATCTCACTGGATACTCAGGATTCACTCGACTGTTTACATCGAGCGCATAAAGCAACACAACAAATCCCTTGAGCGTACTGCTATTAACCAAATATTTTAAGAATATGACATACGACGAGATTATCAATGCAGTTGAGAATGGTGCTAAGTTCACCATCAACTTTCAGAAGAGAACATGCAGAGTGAACGGCAAGATAGTAATGTCCGAGGAAGACAAGCCGAAAGACACACCTTACCTTACGCCCGTGGTTGTGTTTGTAGGCATCAAGCAGAGATATGCAGCATACAAGCATTCTGTGCCGTCAGAGCGTTCAGAATCACATCGCCGGTACTACTTCAAGGCTTTGCCTGAGAAAGAACTCTCAGACGAAGATATGATGTATGGAGAGCGACGTGAGGTGGCGAGATGTAAGCTGGAGCTGTACGTTCTTATGCAGCTTCTTAGAGGCAACCTCTGGTGGAACAACTCATGGGGAACATGGTTCTGGTGTTCCAAGAACGACAAGGACCTGATTATCCTCAGAGACTGGATTGAGCCAAACAAGGGTGAGGTGTGAGCCTCATCCACAAGAGTTAAATAAATTTTTATAAACCATTTAAAATTATTAGAATTATGAAGCAGATTGTAACAATCACAGGTGAGAATCTTAAGGTAGTAGCTAACAATGTAGAGAACGCAGCAGCTGAGAAGAAGACAAAGGCTCAGATGCGTATCGAGGCTCTTAAGGCAGCAGGTGTTGATGTAAGTAACTATTTCACTCTTGGCGATGAAAAGGTTGTCAAGATTGAGAATGGTGCAGCAGTTCCTGTTGACATGGACGATGCGACCATCGATGCGGTAGGCAAGAAGATTGTCGAGGGCGGTTACATCAACAACTGGAAGCTTTTCCGTCGTTGGGTAATGAGTCAGATGTTCCACATGCTCAGACAGATGGAGACCGGAAGAGATACTTTCAATGAAATCCTACAGCGCAAAGGCTATGAGTATCAGTGGAGCGTAATCGAGCGCGAGATGTATGCCCAGATGAAGATGATCAAGCACGGAGATACAGAAAATGCAGGAAACAGAAACTTCTGGTTCAACGGCATGTTGCTCTGTGAAATCGCAGAGGACTACATCAAGAAGCTCAGATACTACATCGAGAACAACCTTATATACAAGAACAAGTATGACAGCAAAAAGACTTACAAGCATACCTGCAAGGGAATGCCGTACGTACGTCTTCAGAACAAGGATATCTTTGTTGCTGACTTGGAGAAGAAGGTATATGCTCCTCTCAAGGAGCTTGCAGTAGAAATGTATGCAAAGGACACTTATGAGGACGTCTATAAGGCTGTCAAGAAGTTCAACAAGATTCGCAAGCATCTGGCTTGGGGGACAAAGCAGTCAGACTTGTTCATCAGCGCCTATAAGGGTTCTGGTGCTTACTACACAATGCGCAACCTTATCATGTTCCACGGAGCAAGATTCAAGAATGGCGGCAGAAAGATGTCTGAGGCCAAGTCCTTGGAGAAGCTTGATAAACTTGCCATTGAGTATAGTAACGAGGGTTGGAGAATGCTCGGTGTACTCAAGCAGCTTATCAAGGACAATAATATCAGCATCCAGGGTAAGATTGACGAGTGGAAGAAGAAGTAATCACCTCTGAAAAACAAAGGTTCGCTACCTATTATTTCAGCGGCCCGGCAAACTTAACGATAGCTTCTGCAATGAAGGTGATCTCCTCCGGTTATTACCCGAGGAGATCACCTTCTTACGAAGCTCTTTAGATCAATCGAGTAAAGCAAAGCGCCAAGCTGAGGACTGGAATAGCCAAAAAGTCGGTTACTGATTCAGTAGCCGATTCCATGTCAAACCAATAAATTAAGAATTATGAAAGAAATCAATGTAAATCCGAGAAGATACGTAAAGGCTATCATTGAAGGAAATGATATCGTCGAGAAATCACTTCTCGATGTAATCTTTGATAAGCCGTATATCAGCAACAAAATCCATCTTGGTTTTGTTGGAGATGTACCTACAATGATAGAAATCAACGGAAACTACATGTCTATCAGAAAGTTGCATCGTTACGACCCTGTTGAATGGGGAAGGGAGATTGTCAAACGATTGACTGGGTATGCAGAAAACAACATAAATATTTGTCATACAACGCAGTATCTCGAAGAAACTATGGCAAACCCTTTAATCTACACCTTTTTCCTTGGAAACGACTTTCTCACAGTAAAACTGAACTATAATGTGGAAATAGATGTAAAATAGCCAAACAGGTCAGTCAATATTGGCTGACCACTTTTATCATAACTAAATTTGTTTAAATGGTTCAAGCCGGTCTGTCGTGAGATACGCCGGTCTTTGTACCACAATGTCTAACCAAATAAAAATAGAATTATGGCAACAGTAAGAAAAGCAACAGTAATACTCGACGCTTCCAGTATCATGAAGAAGAAGGGTATCGTACAGAAGAAACTGAAAACTGGAGAACTCAACAAAATTATTGAGAACTTCTTTATGACCCATGAGGCAAAAGATACGATTCTCCTGACTCCGAAGAGATTCATAGAGATGGAGAACCCGCCAAAGGGGGATTTTATCGAAGACTATCTCGACGAGAGTATCTGGAAAAAGAAGTGCGAGGATCCTGACGATAAGTTTGACTTCATTGATTACCAGTCCATGAACAAGAGAGGGATGATTCGCCCGATTCTTATAGTTGACGAACCTGTAATAAGGGATGCCGTGATATGGCTAAGAGATTACTGTCACTTCGATGTCAAGAGCAGAACACGAAAGAAGAAAAAAGAATACATCGTGTCTCTGCCAGTGTAAAGCCCAAAAGAGCATGGGGTCAATCTCCATGCTTACTATTATTAACTAAATTTGAAGAATATGGAAATAGTAAAAGACGTAAACGTAAGCAAGTTGCCGGTATTCGACTTAGAGGAATTTGGTTACTATGAATTCCTGTGGGAGAGAATATTCGGTGATGGAGGGTACATAGATAACGATTGTGATGAAGCGGTAGGATTCAATAGCGGAAGATCATGTTCTGCTGAATTCTATAAAGGTACAATGATTATCAGATTTACAAAGATTATTACTGATGAGACATCTTTTATGATGACCGCTAATTATCTTGCCAACGGTATCGCTGGTACTGAAAATTTGCACCTCATAGACAGGCAGGATAATGGTGTGATAATCGACTTGGATGACAGTGTATATCTAAGTATCCTTGCTGATTTTAACAAGCAAAGCATAACCATCAACGCCTACAAGAAATTAGTCTAAAAAGCCCTCTTCGGAGGGTGCAATGTTTTACCAATTAAAATTAAAGATATGAATGATTTTTTGAAATTAGCAGAGAATTTAGGATGGAGTTATAATGTTGACGATACACCTAACGAAAGAGGTGAGGTTTGCGTCGAGTTAGAGAAGTATTCCCCACAAGACCAAGATTTCATCGCCACAATTTGGTTCAAGAATGGCAATAAGTCTGACTTCATGGATAAGTTGTATCAATATTATAGCGACTTCGATCCTGACGAGGAAGCCAGTAAATGGATTGGCGAGGATGGACATGGTGCTAACGGCGCGCCATACAAATTATCGGATATTTTGCAAGATATGGAGGATTGCAAGGATATGCTACTAGATTTATGGCACGAGTATTTTTACGATGAGTACCCAGAAAATCGTCCAAATGAGACCGACGAAGGGAAGCGACTCGCAGGAGAAATCGAGGAGAAATCCGGAAAGCATTACCACTCGTGCTCTCTACAGAATTATCCGAGCGGTAAGTACGGCGTTATCATTGATGGCTGCCAGAAGTTTCTATCGGAATGCAAGGAAGAGACATTAGCCTATATGAAAGGCGTGCTTACGGGCCTTGATATCGAAAGAAAAGACTAAGCCAAACAAGCCTGCCGAAAACGGTGGGCATCAAGTTAAACCAAAACATTAAGAATTATGGATAAGAAAGAATTGAAAGACAAGATTATCAGTATGCGCAGCTATGCGTTGATTGAGCTTGCGTGTACCATCCGTGAGATTATGAAGGAGCATGGCATCCTTAGAAAAGAACTCAAGCACCCTGTACTTGGTTACAGAGAAATCTACGAGGTAACAAAGATTGCGATAAGAGATACTTATACGGCTCTACCGGTTTTTGCTATCCGTTTAGTGGATGTAGACAAATCCGAGAGAATAGTACTTGCTACGGACAACACATGGATGGACTTCGATACGCTCGCAAGAATAGTATCAGAACTTAACGATGAGCTTGAAGGTTAAATTAGCGTTAAAAACGGCAAAGTGTATGGTTTATGCTTATAAAATGCGTAACTTTGCCACTAATAAACCAATTTTAGAATTATGGAAGAAATACATTTAAAGACAAGAGACTGGGAGAGGTTAAACTATACCCAGCAGCAGAAGTACAAGCTCGCTATTAAGCAGGGTTGGTTTGCAGACTATCACGGCAATGCGTGGAGACACAACACCTTCTATGGAGCTTACATTTGGAAATATCCGAAGTTCATTAATGTAGTGCGGATGTTCGAGGAGTTGTTGGGCCACAAGCCATTGTGGGAAGACGTCACTGACGACAACCTCCGTGATCTCTTTGAGAAAATCAAGGAGCACTATGCTCCCAACTCGGCAAAGACCGTATGCGCCACAATTAAGGCGGTAATACGTGAGAATGATGCCACAAGGGAGATTAACAGCCCGACGTTCGGAAAAATACTCAGAACGAAGGCTGTTCCTGTCCAGTCAGTCTATCTCTCGGATGAGGAAATAGACAGAATTCTTAATTACAGCCCAAAGGGAAAGACGAAGAGATATGTTCAGCGCATGTTTCTCATGGAATGCCTCTGTGGAGCACGCTATAGTGATTGTCAGAGGATAACTCCTGAAAACATTGATGACACCGGGCACTTCCTCGTGTATGTAGCACAGAAGACCAAGACAGAGGTAAGGGTTCCTCTCCACAAGAAGCTCCGTCCGTTCCTGGTATGCGGTACTGGCGTTGAACCTCTTCCTGGAGAAATCAGCGAGATGACCTTCAACAGAACCCTTCGTGATATCTGCCGTGAATGCGGAATAGATACGAACACGAAGGTATTCAAGGCTGGAAAGGAAGAGACTGGAAAGAAGTTCAAGTTCGTATCTTCTCATACAGGAAGGCGTTCCTTTGCGACAAACCTGTCGAAGAAAGGTGTGCCATTGGAACAGATTGCGGTAATGATGGGGCATTTGTCAAACGGAAAACCGAACATACAGATGACCCAGAGATACATCGTAGGCAAGACAGAAATTGATAGCAACACGCTTAAGCTCTTCGGAGTCTATGATGATTAGACCAACATAGGGATAGCCTCAAACTATCCCTAACAATATTGTTTAACCATAAATATTAGAATTATGTTAGAAGAATTTACAGATGAAGAAATCAATGAAGAAATCAATGAACTTATCAATGAGTGCCGTAAGAAGTACGAAAAGCTTTCGAAAGAGACTGTAATGAATGCTCTGACAGGCGAAATCGGGACAAATTCAGCAATGATAGAAGAACTGGAAATACTCGATATCCATTATCATGACGAAATTAAAGAATTCGATATTACAGCTCCAGGCTTGAACCGTCAGCTCATTGAGAATTTCAAACAGGCAGAAAAAGACGGAAAGAATGTAATCTTTGAGGCGCAGGAATATCTCCAGATTCTCGGTATGGGCGAGAAGATATTCGACCAGAAGCTGTGGGTAAACGAAGATGGCCATCCTTGCGACGAAAACGGAAACAGACTTTCCGCAGACGGAAAACATAGCGTGTTTGAAGTTATTAAATGTGGAAAATGATTTTTTAACATAACTAAATTGTGTCCTCTCTTGCCCGTGAGGGTAGGGGAGGATTTTATACCAAAAACAGATATAATAATCTGACTATTATTAACCAACAGATTAGAAATTATGAAGAAAATGATGAATGAAGATGTACCTTACGAATATCAGATGAAGCCGATTCTCGCCAGCTATGACAGGCTCGTTTCCGAAAATCAGAAGCTCAAGAACAGAATAGCTGAACTGGAAAAGACTTTAGAGAAAGAGAGAAGCGAGAAGGCGCTCAAAGCTGATACGGAGTTTAATAACCTCAAGTCCTCAAATAAGAATCGAGGCGATAAGCTTGAGTGGATTCAGAAAACCCTTGAAGATTATCTCGTGAGTTTAGGTATTGAGCTTCCTCAGTACAGAACGGTTTCCAAAATCGTGAAGATGATCGTCAAGATTTAGCACCGATTAGCCAAAAACAGGGAGCTTCGGCTCCTGCAATTAATAACCAAGCCATACGCAACACGGTTAAGCGGAAATAATATGAAGAAATTTAATATCATCAACAATATCGTTGATACAGAAGTATTTCAAAAAGAGTTCATGGCAGATATTCCGCAAGCTACATTCTCTGAGAAGAATGGAGAGAACTTTATCTATGTAGATGATAAATTTGAAAACGAAGTAGAAAACTATCTAAAGAAGAAATGTGTTCGTTTTATCCCTATGACGGAGAAGCAAATTGAATACGAGGGATATAATGTTACTGTAAGCGAAGATAGCAGTTTTTATTATATTGATTTTAACTCAGGCGCAGGTGAAGCCGTGTACGAAAAAGCAGATTGGACGCTCGATGACGCTTTGAAAGACCAGCTTAATTTAGATAAAGAGTAATGAAATCTATAAGCCCTACCGCAGCACGGCAAAGCGGAAAGAATATGGAGAATATATTAGAAAAAACGGTGAAGGAAAATGGAAATATCAACTTAAACGAATTAAGTTGGAAGCAGGTCGTTGCACTCCTGAACGCCTGGGATTCCAGCTTCGCAAGGAATGAGAACACGTCGTTCTCGGAGATGGTGAAGCGATGCTATAAATCACGTCCATGGCACGAGAACGCGAATATCATCTATTTGCATCGAAATAATCAGAAAACCACCATTCTTCCTCATGCCTGTTATAACCTCGACGATGCAGAGGAAGATATGATATTTAATTTGCTCAAAAAGCAATTTCTTCAGAAGTAGTAGAATAAAAAATGCCCCGACCTAAGCCGGGGCTACCACAGACCATTACAGTCTGACATCTACGATAGTAGAAATTTGCTCTTCATGAGCGTTTAAATCCACAATTCCGAAGAATTGACAGTCAACGGAAGTTTATTTTTATTTCTATTCCATAAAGGTACGATTGAAGTCTTCCGAAGACATGTGCAAAGATAGTGGATTTGTTTCAGAAAACAATATTTCTTAAACAACAATTAACGAATTTAACTTATATGTACAAAGTCGTAAGTACAGAACATCATTTTTATCCTCACGTCGTATTAGAGTTGCAGGATACCACCACCAACGAGACAAAGTGGTGGTGTTACGCGGACTTTCATGATGAGGAACTATGCAGGGTACTGGGAGTAAAAGACCTTACCGGTTGTACCCTTGTCAAACAGCCGAGTCACGGAGCCTGGATATCCAAGGATGATATAGGACATCTGTAATCGCAGTTTTCTCGTACACTATAGCCGCTTATCCACTTGCAGATAGGCGGCTATTTTACAAAAACTAACCACGAAAAATATAAAAAATCTAACTTTTTATTAAAAACAGCTAATTGTAAATATTCTATACTTTAATGAATATTACGAAATGCCATTTTTTCTTCATCCGAAACGATTCGTAAGGATGGTACTTATGAAAGTTTTGTCACTACTTTTTACTTTAACGAGTGAAATTTTTGCACAAATCAGGCATTTGGAGGATAAGAATAATCGTCGTATCTTTGCAGTGCTTGTTAGAAGTCACGCGCTAGCAAATAAATAAGTTTTATCTAGAAGTTGATTAGTTCAACTACAATGATATAACCCTATCCAAAGTTTGGAGCGTGACCCAGACGGCGGATAGGGTTTTTCTTTACCCTATCTCAAAGTTTCAAGTAAAGACATACGAGGTTCAATCCGTGCAGTCCTCTTCGAAGTTATCGACCGAAATATAAAACTGCTCTGTCAGGTAAGTTACATTATGGTTGTGTAAATCCCGCAACGTGTCACCTCACGACGGGTGCCCATATCAGAAATGAGAAAGCCAACCATAACGAGCAAAGCTCTGTGGGTATCAGAAGACTTATGCTGGCTTTACAAGGAGTACGAACTACTATGGTATATTATATATATTGTAGTTGATAAAAAAATAAGGTTCGGCTCGCTTGATTATCCCATTTATTCTTATGGGTATAGAGGTGTTGTATATAAAAAGAAATTAAATATATTGAGATTATGAAAATAAAATAACTTTAAAGATTAATTATATTTTAAAAAAACATTATGAGTGTAAAAAACATTATTTTGGCATCAGTACTCGCAATAGTAGTACTCGCCGCAGGTTCAGTTATCGGTTGTTATTTCCATTACAACAACCAGGAAATCTCACTTCGCCAGCAGTCAGAGGCTCAGCGTGGCAAGATTGAGGGTGTTCACGACAAGATGTGGAAGGTTCTTCAGCAGAAGGCACAGGTTACGGATGAGTACAAGTCCGCATTCGAGTCCATCTATCCGAAACTTATCGAGGGCAGATACTCAAAGGGAGACGGCTCGCTTATGAAGTGGATCAAGGAAAGTAATCCTAACTTCGACGTTTCGCTATACAAGGACCTCATGCAGTCCATAGAGATTCAGCGCTCCGAGTTTCAGACATCACAGGAGAGAATGCTCGATATCATCCGTGAGCACGAGACGCTCGTGAAGACATATCCGGCGAAGTGGTTCGTATCTGACACCAAACCTATCGAATACAAGGTTATCTCCTCATCCAAGACAAAGATGATCATGCAGCTTGGAGAGGATAACGACGTAGACCTGTTCAAGAAGTAACGGCTTATGGAAATATTCATATTCCTAATCCCATTCGTGGTTGCTGCTTTCCTGTTGATTTTCTTCAGGAAGCAGACCACCTGGTGGGAATACGCAGTACTCATTGTTCCTTCCATCCTCATAGGTATCCTCATGGAGTTCGTGTTCAAACAGTCAAATGCAGCTGACACGGAGTATCTCGGAAGCTACGTGACAAGAATCCGTCATTACGATGACTGGAATGAGTACATACACCGCACGTGTACAAGGACCGTTGGAAGCGGAAAGCATCAACGTACGGAAACGTATGATTGTTCGTACGTAGACTATCACCCTGAACGTTGGACTTATTTCGATGCTAGGAACAAGGAAGAATACTTCATGACCGACAACGAGTTTAATGTAGTCAGAAAGATTCTTGGAACCCAAAGCGTGTTTATCGACATGCACAGGGATTACTACACAAAGGATGGTGATGCTCAGGAATGGGCGTGGGATGGCTCCATAGAAAACTCGTACACATTATCTTCCGAGCACGATTATAAGAATAAAGTGAAAGCCTCACGTTCTATTTTCAAGTTTGAGGATATTGATTATCAGCAGGCGCGAAAGCTTGGACTGTTCGAGTATCCGGATATCGTTCTTTATGACCAGAACCCTGTGCTTGGACTGAAGATTCCGAAGAAACAGGAGAAGGCGATGAGGTGGCTGAACGGATACTATGGCGAACGTAAACAGTTTAGGGTGTTCGTCCTGTTCTTTACGAATAAGCCGGAAGAAATCGTTGAAAAGCAGCGCTCATACTGGCAGGGCGGCAACAAGAATGAGCTTGTTGTGTGCGTCGGTATTGACAAGAACAAGAATGTCAAGTGGTGCAACGCATTTTCATGGTGTGATAGCCCGGTCGTAGGCGTTAAGAGTAGAGACTGGTTTATGAGCAATCCTGTAAATCTCGAAAAATACGCCGAGTATATCGGTCCGATTGTAGAAAAGGAATGGCATAGAAAGAACTTCGAGGATTTTGATTATCTTACCATTGAGCTTACCGACGGGCAGTACTGGGTCATCATCATTCTCTTGCTGATATTCAACATTGTAATGAGCTCATGGATTGTAACAAATAATTATAAAAACGATTTGTAGCGTATGAAAGAAAGATTAAAAATGATTTTCGATCGCATCGACATTTTTGTCGTGTGCATTATCTTCGGGTGCTGCCTCACTGTATCGGAGGTATTCATAGGAACCTGGGGAGGGTTTGTTCTTTTGTTTTTAATGACTTCCCTCATTACCGAAGTCTGCTACACCCTCCGCTGCAACGAGAAGCTGAAGAAGGAGTTAACGAAGGCACAAGCCGGATTATGGTTCGAAAAAGAACTCAATATCAGAAAGGAGGCATTTATTGCCAAGTATAGCCTCGTTATTGACCTTTGGAGGGCAAAGTGGAAATATGAGAACGCAAAGGTAAGTTTTATAAAACGAGAAATTACCTCAAAAGAGTTCATTGCAGCAATGGGTGATACGGAGGAGAAAATACACGATATTTCAAATAAAATCGCTATCGCTGACTTTGAACTTAAGAAACTATACGAGAGGAAACAATAATATCTTTAATATACCCCCCACGCCATCTGGAAATGGCGTGGGGATTTTCTTTGTTAACCGTTCAGATAGTCGATGACTTTTCGGTTCGCCTCGTCTATCTTCTTATTGTCAAACTTAATATAAAGGTCAGTTGTCGATGAGTCCCACTCGCTATGACCGAGTGCCTTACCTATTGTTTCTTTCGGGATATCGAGTTCCGCCGCTATGGTTGCCCAGCTTCTTCTGGCAGTATACCAAACAATATCCTTGTGTAGAGGATTTATTTCCTTCTTGATCAGAGCGCCCCTCTTATTCTTCTTCATCTCGGTCGGACCGATTCTCTTCAAGTAGTCTCCAAGCGTTCTGCGGAAGCTTGATTCTTTCGTGCCGTCATCAAGAATACACAAAAGATGGTCGGTTCCTTTATATTTCTTAATTATCTCCATTGCTTCCGGCTCAACCTTGATATCATACAGGCGGCCAGTCTTGTTGCGCCTGTACTGGATACGCCCTCTCTTGATACATTTAGCAGGAAGCTCAAGCAGGTCAGACAGATTGATGCCTATCAGATAGAATCCAAGCATAAATAAATCCCTATATTTCTCCATGAACGGCTCTACAGGAAAATCTCTGTACTCACGAAGCTCATTAGCATTCAGATACAGATACTGCTGCCGTTCTGTCTTGATGGAAAACTTACGGAACGGATATTTCTCCGTTATTTCGTTGTCTATGGCCCAGTTGAACACCGTACGTATGTTTCTTAGGTCTATGCCAATTCCGTTAGTCATGCGGCCTTTACGTTTCTCGTGCGCCTGGAATCTCTCAAGCCAGTCTCTGTCAATAGTGTCAAAGTCTGCATGAGGATCAAAATTGTCAATCCTTTTCTTTGTTCTCAAAAATACCTCCTTTGTGCTCTCCTTGACCTTTGTCTTTAGGAATTCATCTATATAGAAAAGAATGTTCTTCTCAACGGCAGGATCGCCTCCGGATATGAGAGTCTTAATCTCGTCCTTCATTCTGGACGGAAGCATTTCTTTATTCATGTACATGTATTCCTCTATGGAAGCGTACATTCTTGCCAGCTGCGCTGTCTTGGCTTTGCTGTTAGGTACGCTCTTCGGGAATATCATACCATTAAATTTTACAGTGCTCGTCAGACCTGTATAGACCTGAAATCTCTTGAACCTGTAATTGATGATGAAGTAAACCTTCAAAGATTTTGCTTCTACGTAAGTCTTGATGCTGTTACTCATAATTTTACTCACACTTTTTGCAAGCACTCACATTTTACTCACATATTACTCACAAAACTACCTATTAAATACTATTTATTATACAAAATATGTCATCAAAAAGTCATGTTTTATGATTTATTCAGAACAAAAAAACAAGGTGTAAAAATCGTAACTGTCTGATTTTCAACACCTTATCTTCTTGAGCGGGATACGGGAGTCGAACCCGCCTTGCGGACTTGGGAAGCCCGTGCACTACCGATGTGCTAATCCCGCACAAATAGTGCTGAAAAGAGCCACGAGCGGGACTCGAACCCGCGACCCACGCATTACGAATGCGTTGCTCTACCAACTGAGCCATCATGGCTTTTCATTTTCAAAGCGATTGCAAAGGTAATGAAATATTTCTAATTGATGAAATAATTCATTACCCTTAACTTATATTAACACGGCAATCATCCTGGGCACCTCAGATTTTGCTCTTCTCATGAGAATTTGCCACCCGAGGAAGAACTACTCTACTACTGCAATCTTGAAAGTAAGTTCCTCCCTGCTCGGATTCTTACCGATACTGATTGTATCACCCTTTTTAAGTTTGCCGCCCAACAGAAGTTCGCAGACGCCATCTTCTATATAGGTCTGAATAGCACGTTTCAGAGGACGAGCGCCAAACTGCACATCATAGCCCTTAGTGGCTACAAGTTCCTTCGCTTTATCAGTAATCTGAATTTCATATCCCATATCGTGAACTCTTCCGAAGAGGCCTCGCAGTTCAATATCAATAATACGCTTAATCGCATCAATATCCAACTGATTGAAAGTGATAATCTCATCCAGACGATTCAGGAACTCAGGAGAGAACTGCTTACTCAAACTTTTCTGAATGATACTTCGAGCATATTCCTTATCCTTCTCATCCATTACAGACTTCGTAAGTCCGCCAGCATTAAAGCCGATGCCTGATCCGAATTCCTTCAGTTGACGTGTACCTGCATTGGATGTCATTATGATAACGGTATTGCGAAAATCTATCAGGCGTCCATTACCGTCAGTCAAACGACCTTCATCAAGCACCTGCAAAAGCATATTATACACCTTGTCGTGGGCTTTTTCTATCTCATCAAGCAGTACTATAGAATAAGGTTTACGGCGAACTCTCTCAGTAAGCTGTCCACCCTCATCATAACCTACATATCCCGGAGGCGCACCCAAAAGTCGGGAAGTATTGAAACTTTCTGAATACTCACTCATATCCACACGAATGAGTGCATCCTTAGAACCGAACAGTTCCTCTGCAAGTTTCTTGGCAAGATAAGTTTTACCCACGCCAGTAGGACCTAAGAACATGAAAGCACCGATAGGGTGGTTAGGATCTCTCAATCCTATGCGATTACGCTGGATAGCCTTTACCATTTTCTCGATGGCATCATCCTGAGCAATGACACTTTTCTTCAAGACGGCAGACATATTTTTCAGACGGACACCTTCTTCCTCAGCCATTCGCTGAACAGGAACACCCGACATTTTACTGACGACATCTGCCACATCAGATTCTGTCACCGGAATACGTTCTGTACAATCTCCACTTTGCCATTTTTTGTGCATCAAATCCAACTTTTTTTCCAAAGACAAGCCCTTATCACGATAACTGGCTGCCAGTTCGAAATTCTGATTGCCAACAGCCTCCAATTTCTTAGCTGCCACTTCTTCAATTTCATTCTGAAGATCCAGAATATAGTCAGGCACTTTTATATTTGCCAATCTCAATTTGGAACCAACTTCATCCATGACATCTATCGCCTTGTCTGGGAAAAAGCGGTCTGTGACATATCGTTCTGTCAGTTTGACACATGCCTCAAGAGCCTCATCACAGAATGTCACACCATGATGCTCCTCATAACGATCCTTGATATTTCTAAGAATTGCCAGAGTCTGTTCTGTTGTTGTAGGCTCTACGATGACCTTCTGAAATCTTCGCTCCAAGGCTCCGTCTTTTTCGATACTGTTTGCATATTCCTTAAAGGTCGTAGCACCTATGCACTGAACTGTACCACGAGCCAAAGCTGGCTTCAGAATATTGGCCGCATCCATAGTTCCGCTACCGCCACCAGCTCCTATAAGAGTATGTATTTCATCTATAAAAATGATGATATCCGGATTGTTCTCCAATTCCGTAATAAGCCCTTTGATACGTTCCTCAAACTGTCCTCGATACTTGGAACCAGCCACCATCGCAGTAAGATCTACAGACACAATTCTTTTGTTGAACAAAGCTGGCGAAGTCTGCTGTTTTACAATAAGTTGCGCCAGTCCTTCTACTATAGCACTTTTACCCACACCTGGCTCACCGATGAGTATGGGATTATTTTTCTTTCTACGCCCGATGATTTCCAAAACCCTTTGGATTTCGTGCTCTCTTCCCACTACAGGATCCAATTTCCCATCTTTAGCAGCTTTGGTTAAATCTGTACTATATTTATCTAAGAATGGAGTCTTATTATTGTGCATTTGTCCCGTAACCGTATTGCTTGCAGTCTTGGAAGACGCAGATGAATCCTTGTCAGGTTCATTACCATTCAGAAAGAAGTCATCTTCGTCATCACTTGGAAAAGAAAACCCATCAAGGATAGTAATGCGTTTTATGCTTTTTTGAATTTCCATATTTATTTTATGTTTCAATGATTCTGTATATATGTTCCTTTTTAAAAATTTACCTTGTTATTATACTTCACAAAATTTATGCCAAAAAGAGAGGAAAAAGTTTTTCTCTTTTAATTCACAATTATCATACCCTATGATAAGACATCTTGACGATTGTATGAATTCAATAAACATGTCTAAAGAGAAGAGGGTAAAACTATGCGGCTAATGAACAAAAGGAAGAATATTTGCAGAAGAAAGTAGCCTAAAACACAAAAAACGCTAAATTCTTGTTGTTTTTGCACAACAAAGTCTTCTCTTAGAAAAAAAGTTTGTATCTTTGTCGTTAGTTTGGAGGGGCAAAAACGCTTAGAACGCAAAAAAATGCCCTTCTCGGCAATTTTCCATCAAAAACAGATGGGTCGGAATTAGAATTAAATAATGAAGTTCAAAGAGCTCAAAATAGAAATTTAAGATAATCATTCAAATAATCAATATAAAAAATGGACGAAAATCAGACTCTTGATCATGACAGAATCATGAAGATTAACATCGAGGAAGAAATGAAGTCATCCTATATCGACTATTCAATGTCGGTGATTGTGGCTCGTGCGCTTCCTGATGTACGCGATGGTTTCAAACCTGTACATCGTCGTATTCTCTACGGTATGTTGGGTATTGGAAACACCAGTGACAAACCATATAAGAAATGTGCACGTGTAGTTGGTGAGGTACTCGGTAAGTATCACCCACACGGAGACTTTTCTGTATATGGTGCCCTTGTTCGTATGGGACAGGAATGGAATATGCGATACACCTTAATAGACGGACAGGGTAATTTCGGTTCTGTTGACGGTGACTCACCTGCTGCCATGCGTTATACAGAGTGCCGCCTCTCTAAAATGGGTGAGCACATCATGGATGACCTCGACAAGGAAACCGTAGATATGATGAACAACTTCGATGATACTCTTCAGGAGCCATCAGTGATGCCAACAAAGATACCGAACCTTCTGGTTAATGGTGGTAATGGTATTGCTGTAGGTATGGCAACAAACATACCAACCCATAACCTGAGCGAGGTGATAGATGGATGCTGTGCCTACATAGACAATCCTGACATCGACACAGAAGGACTCATGAAATACATTCCTGCTCCAGATTTCCCTACAGGTGCTACTATCTATGGTATCCAGGGAGTGAAGGATGCATACGAAACCGGACGTGGACGAATTGTTGTGAGAGCTACAGCTGAAATCGAAAGTGGAGATGCTCACGACAAAATCGTTATCACAGAGATTCCATATGGTGTAAACAAGGAGCAGCTTGTTATGGCTATTGCCGATCTTGCCAAGGAAGGTAGGGTAGATGGCATTGCAAATGTAAACGATGAATCTGGACGCCAGGGTATGCGTATCGTTGTAGATGTAAAGCGCGAAGCCAATGCCAACGTTCTCTTGAACAAGTTGTTCAAACTGACAGCCCTCCAGAGTTCATTCTCTGTCAACTGTATTGCCCTCGTCAAGGGACGTCCTCGTCTGCTTACGCTCAAGGAATGTGTCAAGTACTTTGTGGAGCACCGTCATGACGTGACTATCCGCCGCACACAGTACGAACTGAAGAAAGCACAGGAGCGTGCTCACATCCTGGAAGGCCTTATCATCGCATGTGACAATATCGACGAAGTAGTTCATATCATCCGAGCAAGCAAGACTCCTTCTGACGCACAACGCAATCTGGAGAAGCGCTTCGAACTGGACGAGATTCAGAGTAAGGCTATTGTTGATATGCGCCTGTCTCAGCTGACAGGACTCCGTCTGGAGCAGTTGCATAATGAATTCGACGAATTGATGAAGACCATCGATTATTTGAATCAGATCTTGAACGATCCAGAGCTTTGCAAGAAGGTAATGAAGGACGAACTCAACGAAGTAAAGGATAAGTATGGCGATGCACGCCGCACCATGATCAAACCTGACGACCACGAGTTCAACCCAGAAGATTTCTATCCAAACGACCCAGTGGTAATCACTGTCAGTCATCTCGGTTACATCAAGCGCACACCATTATCTGAGTTCCGTGAGCAGGCAAGAGGTGGAGTAGGTGCCAAAGGTGCCCGCACACGTGATAAGGACTTCACGGAGTTCATCTATCCTGCTACCATGCACCAGACCATGTTGTTCTTCACGAAGAAGGGACGCTGCTACTGGCTCAAGTGTTATGAGATTCCTGAGGGAGACCGTAATTCAAAGGGACGCGCCATCCAGAACCTGCTCAATATTGAGAGCGATGACCAGGTGAACGCATTCCTCCGCTTGAGAGGTTTGAATGATGCAGAATTCATCAACAACCATTATGTGGTATTTGCTACCAAGAATGGTACAGTCAAGAAGACTTGTCTGGAAGCATACTCTCGCCCTCGTGCCAACGGTGTGATCGCTATCAATATCGTAGAGGGAGACGAGGTTGTAGATGTTCGTCTGACCAATGGTCATAACGAGCTGATTCTTGCCAACCGTAATGGACGTGCAGTTCGTTTCGATGAAAACCAGATTCGTACCATGGGACGTACTTCTACAGGTGTTCGCGGTATGCGCCTCGATGAGGGTGACGATGCTTTGATCGGAATGATTGTAGTCAACGACCCAGAGCATGAGACCGTGATGGTTGTGAGTGAGCAGGGCTACGGCAAACGTTCTGATGTTATCGACTATCGCGTAACCAACCGTGGCGGTAAGGGTGTGAAGACGCTCAACATCACGGAAAAGACAGGCAGACTGGTAGCTATCAAGAACGTAACAGACGACAACGATCTGATGATTATCAACCAGAGCGGTATAGTAATCCGACTTGCAGTGGCAGACTGCCGTATAATGGGACGTGCTACTCAAGGTGTCCGCCTCATCAATCTGACCAAGAAGAACGATGTCATCGCCAGCGTATGCAAGGTGATGAGTTCTGAACTCGAAGCATCAGTAGAGGAGGAGAGTCGTTCTGCCTGGGCTAAGAAGAGCGAGGAAATCGAGAATGACAATGTAGGTGCAAAGACTGCAGAAGAGGCTGCCGAGGCAGAAGCTCATCTCGATAACGAAGCTACAGAGTCTGAGGACAATACTGACACAGGGAACGTAGATTTCGAATAAACGAAAAGACGTGTAAAGAATAAATAATAACAACTTTTAAACTCATTAAGAAAAATGAAAAAGTTAATGATTGCAGCTATGATGGTACTAGGTGCCACATCAGCTTTCGCTGGAGACAGCGATGCACTCAAGGCAGTACTCAAAGCCAAGACTTATGCAGATGCAAAGGCTATGGTTGAGCAAAACCTCGGTTCAATGGCTAATGATGCTGAAAAAGCTAAGGCCTACAACTACCTCGTAGAACTCTCTATGAAGCAGTTCAACGACCAGCAGTCTATCATCCAGATGAACCAGATTACAAAGAAGAACGATCCAGTTGACATGGAGGCTATGAACGAGGGTGCTTACAATGCGCTTGTTGCAGCTCAGGAATGCTACAAATACGATCAGCTTCCTAATGCAAAGGGGAAAATTGCGCCTAAGTATGGCAACAATGCAGAGCGCGTATGGAATGCTCGTATCCAGCTCGTAAGTGCAGGTGACGATGCCCGCACCAAGAACAATACAACTTTGGCTTTGAAATACTGGAACGCATGGTTCAATTCTGAGTCTTCACCTTTGTTCAACAAGATTCCTGCTGAAAAGAAGGCAGAACCTTACAAGGAGCAGGTAGCTTTCTTGGGTGCATGGCTTTCTAAGGAGAACAAAGATATGGCACAGGCTTTGAAATATTGTGATGTAGCCATGAACTCTGACGAGTACAAGAAGCAAGCACTCAACATCAAGCTCGAAGTTTTGAAGGGTGACTTGAAAACTCATGAGGACTCTTTGAAGTACATCAACAATTTGAAAGATCTTTATGCTAAAGATGCCAAGAATGAGATTCTTCTCGACAACCTCAACAGCATGTTCGCTTCTATGAGAATGGACAAGGAGCAGTTGGAATTGCTCGACAATGCACTTGCTGCAGATCCTAACAACTTCGTAGCTCTCGCTGACAAGGGTATGTATTACATTGCTAAGAATGATGCAGACAATGCTATCAAGAATCTGAAGAAGGCTTTGGAGATTAAGCCAGAAAATGGTGCTGTCATGGTTTATCTCGGCGCTTGTTTGAACGTTAAGGCTTCTAATCTTCAGGATCCTAACGGACGCAAGGTAGTTTACCAGGAGGCTATCAAGTACCTCGACAAGGCTAAGGAACTCGATCCAGAAAAGAAGCAGTACAACTGGGGTTACAACCGCTACCAGGCTTATTATGGTCTCTATGGTCCTAATGATCCTAAGACCAAGCAGGCAGAGGCTGATAGCCAGAACTAATTAAAATCTATAAATCCTACGATTATAAAATCATCATATAATCGTAGGATGAAAGAATAAATAAAAGACTTCAAAGGAGGCATTATTTTGTCTTCATTGAAGTCTTTTTTTCAAATTAACCTAAAACTATCATCATCACAGTTGTCCAGATAGGATTTTGAAATATCCAAAAGATTCTGGCATTTTAGTCATGATTACTGTTTTATTTAGACAATAACGATTTCGTCTATTTATCATAATTTATAAATCAGGATGATTTCTTATCCATATTAGAATAGGTAAACCTTCACAAATTATGGGTTCACCACATTGATAGGATGCCCCTCAATAAAAGCTTTAACATTTGCAGCAACTTGCTTATTCAATCGAGTTCTTGCTTCTAAAGTGGCCCAGGCGATATGAGGAGTAATAAAGGCATTCGGCTCTTTGAAGAGTGGATTATCCTGAGCTGGCGGTTCCTGTGTCATCACATCTGCGCCATAGGCTCCAAGCTTACCATGATGCAAAGCAGAAGCCACAGCTTCTTCATCAACCAGCGGACCGCGTCCCGTATTAATCAGAATACAGGAAGGTTTCATCTTTTTCAGACTGTCTGTATCGACGAAATGGTAAGTATCATCAGTCAACGGACAATGCAGTGACAAGATATCAGATACAGCTAAAAGTTCATCCTTGCTTACTTTGGTTATCCAATCAGGCAAATCACAGGCATTCTTACTGGTGCAGGCATAAACGTCCATACCGAAATCACGAGCTATAGTAGCAACTTTCATACCGATATTGCCAAGTCCCATTATTCCCAGGCATTTACCGGACAATTCCATAAGCGGTGTATCCCAATAACAGAAATCCTTATTGTAAGCCCAGCGCTCATTGCGATTTTCGAGCGTGTAATGTTCAACTCTGTTTGTTATTGCCAAAATAAGCGCGAATGTCATTTGTGCAACACTATCAGTACTATATGCAGGAATATTGGTTACGACTACACCATGACGTTTAGCAGCCTCAATATCAACCACATTATAGCCAGTGGCCTGAATACCTATATATTTCAGTTTTGGAAGCTGATCTAAAGTTTCAGAATCAATCTGCACCTTATTAATTAATATAATATCAGCATCTTTAGCACGCTCGATTTTTTCTTCATCTGTTGTACGGGGATAAACAGTAACGTTTCCCAATTGCTCCAAAAGATCCCAATTCAAGTCGCCGGGATTAGAAGCATAACCATCTAAAATTACAATATTCATCATATTCTTCAAATTAATGTTGATTGTTCATAAAATCAATGCAAAAATACACAATTTCAGAGAAACATCAAAGAAAATAAGTAAGAAAATTCAATAAGAAAACAACAAATTATAGATTAAAGAAAAACAGAAATATGAAGGAGAAATACAAAAAAATTCGATAAATAAAACAAAGATAAAACAGGAACTGATCCCTCTCCTACAACATCCTACTATCAAGTTGTAAGCAACATTATGATTAATAGGAAATAGTTTGTATAACAAAAAGTAATAAATAAACCCCTACCGATATTTATCCTTCTGTCTGGAAATAAAATTCTAAGAAGCAAAACTAATCCCACAATATAACCTATTAAAATCTCTTTCTCATCAATTAAAAAGGAGAACATTTGAAATATCCAAATATTCTCCTTCAAACTATACCAATTATAACAATCGTATTTAAATCAAAAATCTAAATACTCCTAATATTCGAAAACTATGCCCATAGATTTGTATGGACATCTAAAAAGCTATTCTTATTGGAAATCATTCAGAATACTACTCCAAACCAAATAAAGCCTTCAGACCACCATCTACACCAGAGAATCCCATAAAGGCCAAACTGAGTAATGATGCGGTAATAAGCACAATAGCCATTCCCTGCATACCCTTAGGAATACGAACCAAAGCCTGCTGCTCACGGATACCAGCAAAAACAATCAGAGCCAGAGCAAAACCCAAAGCTGTAGAGAATGCATAAACAACACTCTCCAAAAGATTGAAATCTTTCTGGATAACCAAGATGGCTACACCAAGCACTGCACAGTTGGTAGTAATCAATGGAAGGAAAATTCCAAGAGCCTGATAAAGTGCTGGGGAAACTTTCTTGAGGATGATCTCAACCATCTGTACCAAGGCTGCAATCACAAGGATAAATGCCAGAGTCTGGAGATATTGCAATCCGAATGGATCGAGTACATACTTCTGAACACACCAAGTTATGATGGTTGCCAAGGTCAAGACAAAGGCGATGGCTCCACCCATACCGATGGCTGTATCAATCTTCTTCGATACGCCCAAAAAAGGACAGATACCGAGGAACTGCGATAAGACGATATTGTTAACGAATATCGCAGAGATAAATATCAATAAATATTCCATAATTTCTATTTCTTAACCTTATTAAATATTGCTATAATATATCCCAATGTGAGGAATGCACCAGGAGGCAAGATGAATACCAGAATGTTAGTAGTCTCAGGCAACAAGGCGATGCCAAAGATACTGCCTGCTCCTAAAATCTCACGGGCACAACCAAGAAGCGTCAAGGCAAGGGTGAATCCCAAACCGCAACCTACTCCATCTACCAAACTGGACAGAGGCGAGTTCTTTGCTGCAAAACTCTCTGCACGACCCAAGATGATACAGTTTACGACAATCAGCGGAATATAGATACCCAAAGCCTGGTTGATGCTATCTGGAGCATAAGCACTCATTACCATCTGAAGGATTGTAACAAAAGCTGCAATCACTACGATAAACACAGGGATGCGAACCATATCTGGAGTAATCTTCTTGATACAAGAAATTACAAAGTTGGTACAAATCAGCACTGCCATAGTAGCTAATCCCATAGAGAGACCATTGATGGCACTGGTTGTTGTAGCCAAGGTAGGACACATACCGAGAAGCAACACGAAGGTTGGATTCTCCTTGATGAGTCCGTTCATCAAAATCTTAACATTACTCATATCGGCTTATCCTTTCTTTTCATTTTGTTCAACTTTTGCTGCATCACCCTCGCCTTCTGCATGCTTGGATGCACCACTCTCGCCATCTACCTGCTTACCAGAATAAACCTTGTAAGCCTGATTGATGGCCTTAAGAAAAGCACGGCTGGTGATGGTAGAAGCTGTAATCGCATCTACAGCATTGCCACTCTTATCATCCTTACTTACGTGGAGGTCACCATCCTTTGGAGTCATGCCAATGACACTACCCTTTCCGTCCTTCTGGAACCATGTGGCAGCCTTAGCTCCCAAACCAGGAGTCTCAGAAGCCTGAAGAATGGTATAACCCAAAATCTTACCTTCGGTATCGAAACCAACAAGTACCTTCACATCGCCACCGAAGCCACCGGTTGTACTCTCTACGGCAGCACCCAACTGCTTGCCACTCTTGTCTGAACAATTATGAAGTACAAAAGTAAACTCCTTACCTCCAAACTCCTGCTTCACCTCTTGCGGTTCTGCTACCTGAAGTTGATCAGTACCCATCACGTTCTTGATACCAGCAGCAAGACTCTGTTCTGCCTTTTCAGCAATAGGACCAGAAGTAAGATGATTGATATAAGCAAGAACGGCACCTACGATGAGCGCTACGCCCACCAGAACAAGCATCATGTTCTTTAATGATGATTCTAATTTCTGCATGTCTCAGTCCTCCTTATTTCTTAGCAGGCTTCTCACCGAAGCGCTTTGGTTTAACATATGTGTTAATAAGAGGTGTGAACGCATTCATGATCAGAATGGCGAACGACATACCTTCTGGATAGCTACCCCAGTTGCGGATAATGATGGTCAGAAGACCGATACAAACTCCATAAATGAGCATACCCTTGTGAGTCATTGGAGAGGTAACATAATCAGTTGCCATAAAGATGGCACCGAGCATTAAACCTCCACTTAAAATGACTGCAAATGGATTGGCATAAACAGGGTTAGCCAAGTGCATCAGACCGCTAAATACAAATACGGTAGCGATGATGCTGACAGGAATATGCCAGGTGATAACCTTCTTCCAAAGCATGTAAGCCAAACCAAGCAAGAGAGCGACAGCACAAACTTCACCAGTAGTACCAGCTCCAAACGTATCGCCAGTTGCTCCGAAAAGCAAACTCAAAGAATCAGGCAACTGATTCAGAAGAGAAGCATCACCAGTCTTGATGGCAGTCTTCATGATCGCCAATGGTGTTGCACCTGTTGTAGCATCAGTATAGCTGAGCATCTGTCCAGCTACTGGCCATGAAGTCATCTGGGCAGGGAAACTGACAAGCAGGAAACAACGACCTACCAACGCAGGATTGAAAGGATTGTTACCCAAACCGCCGAAACTCATCTTGCCTACACCGATGGCAAACAAGGCACCGATAATAATGATCCAAAGAGGAAGGTTACTTGGCAAGTTCATGCCGAGCAGAAGACCGGTGATAATAGCAGAACCATCAAGCAAACTGGTCTCCTCCTTTAGGAGGTATTTTGTAATTGCCCACTCAAAGAAAACGCAGGCTGCCACTGAGGTAAGCAGTACAACTGCTGAACCCAAGCCAAAGAAATAGATAGAGGCGAGAATAGCAGGCACGAGAGCGATAATCACACCGTACATATTCTTCTCCACGCTCTCATTTCCATGGGCATGTGGCGATAATGAAACGATTAATTTTCCCATTTTATCTTTTAAATTCTTTCGTAAATGAATTTTCTTTAGATTCTTTTCTCAATGAAATTTCTTCTTGATGCGAATGAAATTTCTTCTTGACGTGAATGATTACTTCTTAGCGCTACGAGCTCTGATGATACCCATCACAGCAGCCTTACCATTGATGATATTATCAAGGATAGGACGATGAGAAGGACAAGTAAACTGGCAAGAACCGCAAGCGATACAAGAAGTTACCTCCTCTGCCTCCAGGCGCTCATAATCCTTCACTACGCTCAATGTAGCAAGTAAGTATGGCTCCAATCCCATAGGACAAGCATCCACACACTTGGCACAACGGATACATGGCTGAGCTTTCTTGCGATGAGCATCAGCACCACTCAATACGGTGATTGAGTTAGTACCCTTGGTTACAGGTACATCGAGGCTAATCACGGCCTTACCCATCATCGGACCACCAGCCAACACCTTATTATCACCCTCTGGCAAACCGCCACAGTATTCAATCATCTGAGAGAATGGAGTTCCCATACGTACGAGGAAGTTTCCTGGATTCTTCACCTGCTTACCAGTAACGGTGGTATAGCGTTCGAAGAGAGGTTTATTCTTCATAACTGCCTGATAAACAGCAAAGGCAGTACCTACATTCTGAACTATTGCTCCAACATTGACAGGGATTGCAGGAGGAGCAGGAACCTGACGACGGATAACTGCATCCACCAACTGTTTCTCACCACCTTGAGGATACTTCTTTGCGAGTGGTACTATCTCGATACGAGAATCGCCAGCAGTCTTCTCTTCAAAGAGTTTGATAGCAGCAGGCTTGTTATCTTCGATACCAATGTAACCCTTCTCCACCTTAGCAGCCTTCATCAGGAGATTAAGACCTACGAGAATCTCATCAGCATGCTCCATCATCAGACGATAGTCGGCTGTAATATAAGGCTCACACTCAACACCATTAATAATCACACATTCAGCCTTAGCTCCTGGAGGAGGACAAAGTTTGATGAAAGTAGGGAAACCAGCACCACCCATACCAGTAACACCAGCCACCTTGATGCGATTGACAATCTCCTCTGAAGTCAATTCTGCGTGAGCTTCCAAAGTCTCAAGTTTGTCTGAGCGGTCAATACTCTCCTCCCATTCATCACCTTCTACATTAATAATAATACAAGGCTTACGATAACCTGTAGCATCAATAGACGTATCAACCTTGAATACAGTTCCTGATACAGAGCTGTAAATAGGAGCACTCACGAAACCACCAGCCTCTGCGATGAGAGTACCTACTTTCACCTTGTCACCCTTAGCAACAACTGGTTTAGCAGGAGCACCAATGTGCTGTCCAAGTGGGAAAATAGCCTGCTTAGGGAGAGGAGCTACCTGAGTAGCCATCTCGGCAGTAATTTTATTCTCTTCTGGGTGAACTCCACCAATTCTAAATGTTCTCAAATTCATGATTTAGTCCTCCTTCTTTACTTCTGAAGTCTCTGCCTGAGGAGCTGCAACTGGAGCATCTGCCTGAGGAGTAACATCAGCAGCTGGCTTTGCCTTCTTAATTGGGAAATTTACTTTCACGAGTGCACCTGTAGGGCATTCGTCAACACACTTTGTACACATGCGGCACTTGTTGAAGTCAACATAAGCCACGTTGTTTTCGATTGTGATAGCATCGAACTTGCAGACTTTCTGACACTTACCGCATGCGATACAAGCAACACTACAAGCTTTCTTTGCTACAGCACCCTTGTCGTGATTTACGCACTGAACGTAAACACGGCGTCCCTTAGGACCCTTCTTGCGGAGTTCGATGATGTGACGTGGACAAGCCTTAGCACAAGCGCCGCAACCCGTACATTTTTCTTCATCAACCTCAGGAAGGCCTGTTTTTGGATTGATAGCAATCGCACCAAACTGGCAAGCAGCAACACAATCACCACAACCCAGACAACCGAATCCACAGCCAGTCTCACCAGCACCACAGGAATTCATAGCTGCACAAGTGTGCAAACCATCATACTCGGCGATGCGAGGACGATTCTCGCAAGAACCATTACAACGCACTACGGCCACCTTCGCCTCAGTGTTAGCCACTGCGATACCCAAAAGGTCAGCCACTTTGCCCATCACGTCAGCTCCACCTACAGGACACATCAATCCTTCGATAGAACCGGCATCAGCACCCTTGACAAGGGCAGCAGCCATACCAGAACAACCGGCAAAACCACAACCACCACAATTAGCACCTGGCAGGATTTCTCCCACCTGTCCAAGTCTCGGGTCTTCTTCGACGGCAAATTTCTTGGATACTCCAAAAAGAACCAATGCAGCAACAAGCGCAATGGAACCAAGGACCAAGATTGCAATCACGATAAAATTCATAATTATAATTTGTTTTAGTTATTTATCCGAAATTTCTTATTTCAGGTTCATTACTATATGATTATTCTCTTGCTCTTTACTTACTATTCCAAGGTGAACGACAACTTTTCCTTCAGCTTATCCTTCAACAGAAACAGAGCCATATAATAAGGAAAGAGGATTCCCAAAGAAGAAAGTGCAGCAATGCCCTCACCTGCCCCACAGGCTATGACAAGAACCAAAGTTACAACCATCAGGACCAATGGTAATATATAACCATAGATACTTGCCCGAAAGCCAACTGACATATCAGCCACCACTACTACATGATCACCGATTTTGTATTTCGATTGAACGCCAGGTTGGTTTACCTCAATAATCTTCTCTTTTGTCTCAGAAGAATTACAGTGAGAAGCAACCTTGCAGCCACTACAGGCGGAGGATTGTAGAATACGTACTGATATACATTCTCCCCTGATAGCATTGATTATACCAGAATGTTTTATCTTATCGCTCATTTCTTTACTTAATTCATAATGTATGCCATAACTTGCAAGTCAGTCTTTAATACCTACACATTGCAAAGTCGAGATAGCAAACTGTATTTGAATGCAAAGATAATACTTTATTCGGAAACTGCAAAATATTAGTAAAGTTTTTATACGAAAAAGAAGCGTAAACGTTTTCTGTTTATATTTTTTATAAGCAAAAACGAAAACTTTTGCTCATTTTATGGTTTATTACGCTAATTATATGTACTTTTGCAACGGATAGGAAAAGTCATACACTATCCATATAATAATTAATTGAAGAATTAACAAACAGCACTGCAGAATGGTAAGTATGATGAGAAAGCGCTGTTAAAATAAACTATGCAATATGACAAAAACGAAGATAGGAATGCTGATATGCATGACATTGAGTCTGAATTCCGCAGGAGTTCAGGCGCAGAAAGGCGTTGAGCATTTCAACATCTCTTTATTCTGTAATACCGACTCCTTAAAAGGGGCCAATCTGAGCATCCTTACAAATGCCATCAAAAAAGATATGCAGGGAGTTCAGATTTCTGCATTAAACAACTTTGCTACCAAAGGAAATGGTATCCAGATAGGTATGCTCAGCAATGCATCCACTTCTACGTTCAAGGGGATCCAGTTGGCTGGAATTTCTAACGTTTCCATGGGAATGAAGCGCGGCATCCAATTGGCGGGAGCAGCCAATATCTGTTCCTCGTCCATGAGGGGAATTCAAACAGCAGTTTATAACTATGCTGATACCCTCAATGGTTCTCAAATAGGATTGTTCAATGCTTGCATCAGCCATCCACGAGGTGTCCAGATTGGCATCATCAACTATAGCAGAGACACGGTGGCTCACAAAATTGGTCTGGTCAATGTTAATCCCAAGACCCGCATTGACTTGCTGAGCTATATCGGAACCTCAACAAAACTAAACATGGCTCTCAGATTCAGGAATCGCAGTACCTATAATATAATAGGTATCGGAACTCATTACATGGGACTCGACAGCAAGTTCTCTGGAGCACTTTTCTATCGCATCGGACAGTATTTTCAACTGAATCCAAAATTCTCTCTGAGCGGCGATTTGGGATATTATCATGTGGAGACTTTTGAAGAACATTCATCAGAAAAGCCAAAAAGACTCTTCTCTCTCCAAGCACGCCTGAACGCAGACTATCAATTAGGCCACTACAGTTCGCTTTTTGCATCGGTAGGTTATGGAGACACCCGATATTACCACCATGCCCAGCACTATCGCAACCGTTTGCTGCTGGAAGGCGGTATTGCATTCAGACTTGTCAGAAATGGGGCTTTGGAAAATCAAAAAAAAGAAGAAAAAGCCAACATCATAGAATCGCTGACCTTAGGCAATAAACAAGCAGACCAATATCTCCCAGCAACCGATAGTCTGATGCAGGTTTATGCAGCCAATGACCCATCCCGTCAGAAGAAACATCCATGGAAAGCTGCGCTGGAAGCTTTTGCCATCAATGTGGGCGTACAATGCTTTGACCAATTTGTGATGAATGAAGATTTTGCAAAAATCTCTCTCCACAGTATCAAGCACAACATCCAGAACGGATTTGTATGGGATAATGACCAATTCTCTACCAACCTGTTTGCTCACCCCTATCATGGAGGTCTGTACTTTAATGCTGCAAGAAGCAACGGCATGAATTTCTGGCAATCCATCCCCTATTCTTTCTGTGGAAGTCTGATGTGGGAGACAACCTGCGAGATAGAACCGCCTGCTATCAATGACCTGATGGCAACAACCATTGGAGGAGTGTGCATCGGTGAGGTCACACACCGCATCAGCAATCTGGTATATGATGACCGCCAGAGAGGATTCAGTCGATTTCTGAGAGAATTTCTTGGAGCCATAGTCTGTCCTATCAAAGAGTTGAACCGTATCATCAGCGGTGATGCCTGGAGAGTAAGGGGCAAATACTATAAATATCATGACTACGAGAAATTACCCGTTGACTTTTCCATTTCTGCAGGTTACCGCTATCTGGCAGATAACAATTCTCTTTTCAGGGGTGAGGGAAATCCATATATCAATCTGAACTTAGTATATGGTGATGCTTTCAAGGAAGAAACGAACAAACCGTTCGATTATTTCACCACGGATCTGACTTTCGGATTGAGCAACAACCAACCGCTCATTACGTCAGTACACTTGTTAGGAAGACTGTGGGGGGCACATGTCATCGAGAAAGATGATTTGAAGGTGCTGTTCGGCATCTTCCAGCACTTCAACTATTATGACTCCCAGCCTGTAAAGGACGGAACCAGTGAGGTTCCATACCGCATATCAGAAGCCGCTTCAATAGGACCAGGAATCTTATGCAGTTATCCTACCATCGGAAATTTGACCAAACTGGAACAGAGCATCTTCATAGACGGCATCATTCTCGGTGGAAGCCTGACCGACTACTATAACATCATAGACAGAGACTACAATATGGGTAGCGGATACAGCGTGAAGATGAATAGTTTCATGGAATTTGGAAAAGTGGGAAGTATCAGACTCGGTGCAGATTACTACCGCATCTTCACATGGAAAGGGTATGAGCAGAAAGACTGGGAAAATACCGACCCACTCTACCTGAACGCTCAGGGCGATAAGGGAAATGCGTCACTGCTTGTTACAAACGCTAAGATGTTCTTCAATCTCTCGAGACATCTGAGTTTTGAAATGGGGGCATCTTATTATCTGAGATATACATATTATTCGTATCATGAAAATGTAAAATCCCGAACTTTTGATCTCAATATCGGGCTACGATACAAGATATAAAAAACAGTTAAAACCTTAAAGGGTATAAAGTATAAAAAAGGATGGCACTAAAAATAAAGAAGATATAAGGATGGCACTATAACAAGAAACAAAAAGGTGCTTTAAAATGAAACATGAAAAAAGGAGATAAGCTCACCGCTTATCTCCTTTTTTATTTAGAATGAATGTTTCCTTGAAATCATCAAGATTACTACATATTTTCTTAAATACTCAAGACAAACATTTAATTGTTGACACTACCGCCAACAATATCAAGCAATTCATTTGTAATGGCCTGTTGACGACTCTTGTTGTACTGCAAGTTGAGTTCGCGCAAGAGTTCATCGGCATTATCCGTAGCAGTTTGCATAGCCACCATTCGAGCAGCATGTTCGCTGGCTAAGCTATCCAGCAAAGCTGTGAATATCATCAGATGCAAATGCTTAGGAATCAGCACGCTCAGTACAGTATTCAAATCCGGCTCTACGATGAAATCATCATTCAGCGGTTTTGCTTCTGTAGTTTGGCGCTCTTGATCTTCCTGTTTCTTGCGGAGATATTCTTGAGCTTTGGCTGTAGCAATATTGGAAGTCAGATCACGGTCGTTATCTTCACCAATAGCCTCCGTAGAGAGGTCGATTGGCAAAAATGTCTTGCGGGTAAGAATCTGAGAACCAGCACTTTTGAAATGATGATAAATCATTTCTACTCGGTCCAGTTCACCTGCCACATATTTTTTGGCCAGTTCCTTTGCAATAGCAGCGCATTCACTGGAATTTGGCTTTTCAGCAAGCTCTGTAAAATCACCTGCAATATGAAGTCCCAATTTCTGCGCCTTCTCAGCAACCTTTCTACCGATAGGATAAACCGTAATGTCGTCAATGCCTTGAGCTTTATACTCATCCACAGCATGCATCATCATCTTAATGATATTGGAATTGAATCCACCGCAAAGCGAACTATTCGAACTGTAAACCACAAGAGCAACGCGCTTAACCAACTTATGCTCTACTTCCAATTCACATTGAACAGAAGGAGTACTGACTAAGAAACTCTTGAGAATATGTTCTAGCATATTCTCATAAGGTAACATGTTCTGTATAGCAACCTGAGCATGATGCAACTTACTGGATGCCACCATCTTCATAGCACTCGTAATTTTACGGGTGCTATTGACGCTGGCAATACGAGTTTTTATCTCTTTTAATGACGGCATAGGCTATTACACTTTATATTGTCCAGCTACATTTGCCATGGTCTCCTCGACAACCTTGATGCAGTCGTCGGTGAGTTTACCATCTGCCAAAGTTTCTATGACATCAGCGTGCTGGCTGCGCATAGCGTCGAGGAACTGATCCTGACACTCACGAACCTTATCCATAGGCACGTCGTGCATCAAACCATGAACACCACAATAGAGAATAGCCACCTGCTCGCCTACTGGCATAGGGCGATACTGAGGCTGTACCAACAGTTGGTCGTTCTTACGACCACGGTCCAAGGTCATCGCTGTCACAGCATCCATATCGCTGGAGAACTTAGAGAAAGCCTCCAACTCACGATACTGAGCCATATCAATCTTCAAGGTACCTGCCACCTTCTTCATACTCTTAATCTGAGCAGAACCACCTACACGGGATACAGAGATACCTACATTGATAGCTGGACGGAAGCCCTGGTTGAAGAGGTCGGTCTCCAGGAAGATCTGACCATCGGTAATAGAAATTACGTTG